>Ga0255454_1015_pt1 | contig 14751 bp, 11 predicted proteins | sample ANMaggQBNCT01K10_FD_182653 | JGI IMG/M metagenome (GOLD analysis project Ga0255454, IMG submission 182653) | Sediment cell enrichment communities from methane seep in Santa Monica Basin, California, United Staets - ANME aggregate JGI... | ecosystem: Environmental > Aquatic > Marine > Cold seeps >... | reverse complement strand
CAAGCTTACACATTCTACTTTACAAACAAAAGAATTGTCTCAAACTATTCTTTTTTAAGAAAAGCCTACCGGGAAATATACTACCCAAACATAATAGAGTCAAAAATTATTCAAGGTCCATTTGGAAAAGTAAGTAGTTATTCTGACTTATGGATATACGGCTATCAAGAAGGCTGGGTGGTTGCCAGAATGCGTGGAGTGAGCCTAGGAGACGCTACTATAATTCTAACCAAAGCTTGGCAAAAAAAGATAGACTAAATCACAATAGCAAAAATTCTATTTTTTCCTCTTCAATATCATATCTTTTAGATCTTGAACTCTTTCTTGGAGGATCTCCAGTAGTTCTGGTTTAAGTATAATTGCTAAGAAAACGATCAAGGATAAACTAACAACCAAACCCATAGTTCCTCTGAGTGTCCAGAAAATAGGACCAATATCACTTGAAAAATAAAGATTTTCAATATCAACAATCAAAGAGGGAGAAACTATCTCCAAAAAAGGAACAAAAAGAAACAGATTATGATTGGCAAACGAATAGACGTAAATTAAAAAATTAATTCCACCCACTAAGTAAATGTAAATTTTCTTTGGTCTATAGGCTAATATTAAGAGAAAAATAAAAGGTAAAGGATCCAAAAAGCTTTGTTCAGCTACCCATCCATAAGTAATCATCCAAAGCAGATAAAAAGAAATAATTGAGATCACAAAATTCTCTTCACTAAATTTACGCTTTCTTACCCAATAGAAAAAGTTCCCAGCTAAAACAACAATCCATATTTGACGTACCTCCCAAGCTGAAGCAATATCAATTCCCTGCAAGGCAATAAAACTCCAAAAATTCATGTTCCCAACATTTTGTAGAATAATTCCAGACTCAAATACCGGTGTACTATAAAAGATAGTTTTAAAGAAATACAAAAGATCCCACCTAAAAAGAGCAAAAACAAACAAAGTAAACAAAACTGGTATACCAATAGCACTAATCAAAAAACTTGCAGCTTTTTTCTTACCAAGATTTTTTAGCGTATAAATAAAAAAGGCAGGAAGCACAACTATAGGATATATTTTTATGGTAATGGCCAATCCCAAAAAAACCGATCCCAGCAAGCTCTTTTGATTTACAACAAAGTAAAAAGCTAGAAAGACAAAAAGAGCACTGAGCGCATTAATCTGTCCCCACATAGCGCTAATATAAATAAAAAAACTACAACCAACAATTACCAAAGCAGCTTTTCGACCAATCCTGAGATCAAACCTGTTTTCAACAAACTTTCCCACAATAAAAGCTAAACCAAAATTAGCAAGAATTAAAGGTAATTTAATAACAAATCGCCAGAGAACATAGTTTTCTCCAAAAAACTGGTAAACCAAGTAAGCTATTCCACACCAAAAAGCCCACAACGGAGGATATCCAATATGCAGGGGAGGAAAATAGATATTTATACCCTGACTTAGCCATTTTCCAGTATTAAACCATATATCCAAATCAAACTCATGACCAGTCCACAAAGAAATTAATGCTTCAATAATAAAAAAAGCTAAGAATATACCAAAAAATGTTTTTTTACTCTTTAACATGACATTCAGTACCAAAGCTACACCACACAGAGAAATTTAAACTTCATTAATAAACAATAGTTTGACAAACCAAAATTAATTTACCTTGCGGTAAATCAAACAACACGAAAAGCAGAACCTATAGATGAGCGGCTAATTACACAGCTGTGCAAAATTAAGAATAGCAAATCGAAAAAAAGGAGAAACTTGATTGGTTTTGCTCTAACCGTTCTCTTCAGCGATTAAATGAGCTCCAAACCCAGTTAGCCAAAGCAATATAGGAAAATCAACAAAAATAGGGGTTACCCTAAGATCAACCTGACCAACCCACAAAATCAGTGCAATCAACGAAGCCAAACCTAAGATTACTGACACGTAAGAGAAGGGAGACTTCTCATACTTATACGCCATAATTGCAGAAAGTATAAAGAATAGATATGCAAGACCAGCAAAAACATAGTAAATTGTAGATAAAAAATCAAGATAGCCATACACTCCAACGCCCAAACTTCCAACACCAGCTAGAACCAGCGAAATCGAAAAAATTTTCGAATTAACAGCCCGATAAAGAAAATATGCGCCCACTATCATAAAAACGCCAAGCAACGACATACCTAAATTATGACTAATAGGAATTGCAAAGCGTGTTTTAATTATATCTCCCATAAAATAAATAACGGGACCAACAAAAAAAAGCAAGCCAGAAATATCTTTATTTCCAAAAGACATAAACTACCATTGTGCAATTCACATATATAACTTTATGAAAAAACGCATTTCCAAATCATAAATGCTAAATGACCAAACCAAACAAAAGGTAATTCAACCCAAAAAATAAAACAGAAAAAAGCCGCTTTCAAAAAACTTCTAGCTTATAAACCCCGATTACAGTTTAATATTTAAGTAGCGACTAATTAAACAAATAAGACACTAAAGGGATATCAAGTTGTCATCTCCCGAAACCACTGTGGGAATTTGCGCACACAATGAAGAAAAAAACATAGGTTATCTACTTAAATCCATATTAATTGACCAAAAATTCCCTAGTGATTTCGAGGTTCTTGTGGTATGTTCTGGTTGCACGGATAATACTGTAGAAATAGTTCAAAACTTTGCCCAAAAAGATTCAAGAGTTATTCCAATTGTTGAAGCTAAAAAAACTGGAAAATCAAAAGCGATGAACTATATTTTCTCAAAAGCAAAAGGTAAAAATATTATCTTTCTTTCTGCTGATACATTACCAAAAAAAGGATGTTTCTCAAAACTACTCACGACAATTCAACGTCCTAAAGTAGGTATTGTTTGTGGTAACCCAAAACCAATAAATCCTAAGAATTCTTTAGTCGGTAAACTTGTTAACTTTCTTTGGAGTTTTCATGGCCATGTTTTTGAGCAACTAAATGACATAGGGCGTGCAAGACATGCAACTGAAATTTTTTGTATCAAAAAAGGAATTGTTAACAAAATACCTGTTGACATTGTTAACGATGATGCTTATATAGCTTTAAAAGCTAAAAAAAAGAATTGGCTAATAAAATTCGAAAAAGAAGCACGGGTTCTAATATGTGGACCAAAAACTTTTTCAGACTACTTCAAACAAAGACGAAGAATCCTGTTTGGCCACCGTCAAATAAAAAAAATCACTGGAGAATTTCCCCAACATCTGCTCTATCTTTTTCCCTACTATCCCAAGGAAGTAATAAAACTACTCTTATGGGCGATAAAAAAGCATGGCATTTCAACTTTTTTCACATTTGCCATGGTTGAGATCGTTATAAATACAATCACTTTAGCTGATACATTATATGGAAGAACTTATTCAAATTGGAGTGTTTCAGAATCGACAAAAGAAATTTTTTCTGAGAAAAATTTCAAGAACTAAAAGCCGCAATTACGACAATCAACGATAACAAAGTTGCCATAAAATATCTTCTATAGCCGATTCGATCAACCTTATGACTAGCACTCATGTAAAATCCCACCAAATAACTTATGAGACAACCAAAAGCTAAATAAAATCAGGAATCTCTCTTAGGTTTCTTCCAATTTTCTTTAATCTACATTTAATTCTTGAAACTATCTTTGCAATCGCAACTACTAATCCAACTAATGCGTAAAAGATGAGAAAATGACGGTCATTATTAATTGGGTATAGATAAGATATCGTTGTTCTATATCCGGAAACGTTGAATCCTGGTGCTCCGATAGCAAAGAAGAAAATGTTTAGAAGCCAGAAGGCAACAGGTGGTGAATATTTATATCCAGAGTGTGATTTCTTAAATAACTATTGATTTTGTTGGTTCCTACTTGTTTGAGAGGATAGTGCATATTTGAAGCTAAAATCATATTCCAGTTAATGATGTTATGAAAGGCAAAAATACATTATTAAAACGAGTTCCCTCACCAACAAGATCAAACGGATATTAATTCTTGAAGACAGTGATAAGGATGATTTGAATGATAACAACTGTGATTAAGGACTTATAGCTTGGCTTGTCATATTTCTCGAGCTTGATTCGATACAGATAGCCTAATTGCATAAAGGGAAGTCCGAAAAGTAGAACAATTCAATTTCTTCTGTAAACAAGACATATTCCTGCGGTCAAACCAAAATTTCGCTTCTCTTTATTTGACAAAATGTGTTTGTCATCTTTAGTGAAGCGCTTGAGGAATAGACTGGAGAAAAAAGGTTGCGCCCAGAATAGCAGTAAACGCATCGCTGACGGCAGTTTGTACCAACGATGGATGAAGTGGTGTTCCTTTTCGCCAAAATAGAGAGTTTTTTCCAGCGTAAATAGTGGATGTGTGAATCTATCAGATATTCTTTGGGTGTTATAAACTCGTTGAAACTCGGTTTCGTTTTTTTGCCGTTCTTTCTCGTGTGCTCCGAAAGGTACTGTTACAACGACTAAGCCACCCGCTTTCAATATGCGACTGAACTCGTTAAATGCGGCAATGTCGCCACCATCTGGGATATGTTCCAAAACGGAGACTGCCGAAATGCGGTCGAAAGACGCTTCACTATATTTCATCTTCTGAACATCTTGAACCTCAACATGTAGATTAACTTTAAACTTGACCGCGGTTTTTTGAAGATCAAGAACATAAGCATCAATATCTATAGCCCACACTTCGCATCCCATAGAAGCTATGAGTAAAGGGAACAGACTTCTACCGCTGCCCACATCGAGGAGCCGCATGCCTGGTTCCAAGTTTAACTGCTCAACTACAAGCGGATATTCTAAGGTTCTGAAGTAGTCTAAACCAGCAATTAAATGATTTAATCCACGCCAAGTAAACACCTCCCTGAAACAGGATCTTAGAACAAATACAGGGTAATTGGGACGAACCATCAACTTACCAATTCAGTTTTTCCATATTTAACTCCTCTGGAAAGTTAGCGCCTTTTGCCTGCGATGTTTCTCAAAAATATATCGCTCAACACCAGCAACTGATGAGCTTACCCTAAACGCAATTGCTTTGGTAGATTCGTTATCTGGAAGAAAACTCTCAAATTGGAGTTCTGCAAAATCAACAAAAAAAGTTTCCAATTCGCAGGATTTTATGTATCAAAATTGTTAACAAGTGAATTATTAAAACCAGAAAGTGAATAATTTCCTGCAATATTATCAAAGAAATAACTATGGAAAACTTGTGTGAAATCAGTATTCTCTTGAGAGTTGATTCCATATCTTTGAGTTTTAATTGCGCCCTCTCTATTACCCAAATCACAGCTTAAAACTCGAATGTATTCACAAACTCCGCCAGCAGCCAGGTTACCACTAATTTTTATACCATCAAACAAATCTGGTTGATTTGGATTTCCACGTGCTCCGGTTCCTGAATTTATAATTGTGCATGCCTCGATAGTTAAATGACTAATAGATTTACCATTCTTGGAAAGGATGAAAATACCATTTTGGCTATTGCTATTTATCGTAGAGGTCCTGATTATTATTTCGCTTTGGATCATATTGACATTTTCTGAAGTAACGACAATCCCATTCCCCACATTACCAATGACAATATTATTAACTAGAGTGACTCTATAGCTATCAACAATCATTATTCCGTCGTTATTGCTCCCATCAAAAAGGGACTCAGATATAACAATCCCGTCAGAATTATATACTTGGATACCGACTCTCTCGTTAAGCGTTGCCACACATTGTGATAAGAAAATGTTTCTAGGCATATTATAGGTTATTGGATTTGAATCAATTACAAAACCAACATCATTAGTATCACTGTAGGTTTGATGGAAAAAGCAATCTATGCTCCCTCTTAGCCAGATTCCAACACCTTGTAAGGGATCAATACCACCATATTCAACACCGCTGCAACCTTCAACAAGTACGTTATTCAATCTGATGTTTGCACTATCCTCAATAAATATCCCCGAATGATTTGCATAGAAAACCATAACGTTCTCGACGTTTACTCCAAACCAGTTTTTTATGTGTATACCTTTGTCCATGAAGTTTCCCTGAGGTGAGAATTCAGTTGTCAAAACAAGATCATGAATCGAAACATGATAAGGACCCCCATAACCAAAAGCTTGATCACCAAAAACATGAATACCATCACTTCCCTGACTGACTATCAATTGAGTAGAAGGACCTAATCCGCAAAGTTCAATCAGTCCGTTACTAGCTCCATTTTGAATGATTATTGGGCCATCAAGATTCAATTTTCCAGCGAAAACAAGCCTACCCCCCAAATCAGAAAGCGCGTTTATGCAGCGTTGAATAACCTGAGTTGCACTAGAACCTGAAAAATCAATTACCCCAGTTGCCCCGTTTTTTGCATAGTAATTATTTCTGCCATCCGTGAATACAAGATAATCAAAAGAAGAATTCAAATCTAAATTCTGATAACCATTTAATATCTCTTCGTAGCTCAATTGAAGATCGGAATATTGAGAAAGAAGCTCAATGTATTGTGATTCTAAGATCTGATACTCTGAAATTAAATCATCATTAAAAGACTGTAATTCAGAAATCTTGAAGGCAACATCATTAGTCTCATTTTGAAGAGCCCTATAATCAGCTTGAAGATGTGAATATTGGCTTTTAAAATCATCTTGCTCTAACTGAAAAATTTCTTGCTCTTTTTGAATATTTAAAGTATTTAAATAACTCAAAGAACTAAAGAACGCAATTACGACTATCAACGACAACAAAGCTATCATAAAAAATCTTCTATAAACAATTCTCCCAACTTCTTGATGGCTATCACTCATTTGAAATCTCCTTAAGTTAGGCATAATACCCGATTAATTTATGTATCGTCTAAAATTCAAATTTTCATCGAAACCAAACACAATTGCAAAAACAAGATAATTACTGTGTCTCTCTGCTACTAATTCGAGTGTGCAGCTTAATTTAGCCCAATCAGGAATCCTTTTATGTCTTAATTCATTTTTCTGCCTTACAAGTGCGCTAGAAGGTTAGTAAAAGATCGAAAGGAAAAACAGTTTGTTGCCATAATGGCATATGTTATAGTTGTGATTTAGAAAAAATGAAGACTAAAAAGAAACGTTATAGATAGGAAGAGTAATTAGAAATTATTAGATTGGGATAAAAACTAATTTCTTTTATATTTTTTTAAGTAAACAAGGATTCCTATTGCGATTACTGCTATTGTTGCTATTGAAGCTACTGCTATTGATATTGGAAATGATTCTTGTGCGGTGTAGGTTCTATCTTGGGACCTTTGGTCGTTGGATATTTGGCGACTGTGACTGGCAGTTTTGTTCCTCCATTCCAATTGATTGCATTAGTGGCATTTGTGGTAGCAGCACTTACCTTGGCACTAAAACAACCAAATCTTGTAGAATAATTTTTTTAAATGATGGCAAAAGAAGGAAGTTAAAATGTAATCAAAAAATTGGGGTTTTGAGGGAGACATCTCCACATGCAGGGGATGTAATTCCCACCCTCCGCACCAAAATATTTGCCTTTTGAGATTTTTACTTCCATCTTGGAAGTGAACCTGATCTTTTTTATCGTTACTACAACTTTATAACAGTTATATCTTAACTTTTCACCAAATATTTTGTTGAGACTTTAAGTGAATCAAGAGAGTTTAGCATTAGTTGTTTAAGTAGTGAAAGTCATATCAATAATTGGAACTATCTCTCCGTTAACCTTAAATAACAACAGTGAAAAAAGCACAATCCTAGAAAATGCAAGCAGTAATGTTGAGGATAAAGTATTGAAAAAAAGGCTAACTTTCATAGATTTCCTCAGAATAATCGGCATTAGCTTGGTCACATTTCATCACTTTATTGGCCATAATCTGCTTCTATACGATCGATACACACTTAGCATTGATCTTTGGGTTGGTATCAATAAGACTGGGGCTGTATTGTACCGGTTTGATTGGGGAAAGGTAGGAGTAGTATTATTTCTATTTGCAAGTGGACTTTCATTAGCCTATTCCAATTTAGATATTGATTCATGGAAAAAAGTAAAAGAGTTCTATCGCAAGAGACTTCTAAGAATATATCCAGCCTATTATCTTTCCCTAATCTTTTCAATAATAATTCAACCAGCCATTCTCCTGCAGACATTCACACCAATGGACTTCATCAAGACAATATTTGGAATGCAAGCTCTAGGAGCAACAACAGAAGCAGACCTCTATGGCAAAATAAATGGGCCGCTTTGGTTTCTAACACCATTAATTTTCCTATATATCATGTTTCCATTTTTAGCGTACGCAATCAGAAAACGCCCTCACATATCAATAGCTGTAATTTTTGTAATTAATCAAGTATGCCTCTATTTATTTTCAATATCAAACATATTCTTTGGAGCGAATTGGTGGTTTCCCCTCTGTCTAATCTTCGAGTTTAGCTTAGGCATATACCTAATAAGATTAGGGATTTATCCGAAGATGGAAAGTAGAAACAAAGTGATAATTTACCTAAGTAACATAAGTTTCTATTTATTTCTGATGAACGGGCCCTTACTTATTCTTGCGGACTCCCTATTAATTTACGTGACAAGTCTCTTGATAACAGGAACTCTTTTTTATAAACTTAATAATTCAATAAAAAACCGAGGAAAAAAATAATGGTAAAACACAAATCAACAGCTAAACTAGTAAAAAACCTTCGATCAGTAGTAGATAACTCAAGAACCCACACAGTCATATGCGACGTACCAACTTCAAAAGGAGGAGATAACACAGGACCCACAGCACTAGAACTGGCAATTATGTCTCTTTCAGATTGTGTGGTAACAATTTTTGCTTTGGTAGCAAAACAAAGTAACATTGAGGTTGAAAAAATTGAAGTTATCACAGAAACAGAAAAGATAGCAGGAGATCCAATTATCAAAGGAGTTAAAATGAAAGTTACTATTGTAGCTAAAGCACGAAAACAGCTAATTGATGCAATCTGGCGAAGAACAGAAGCTAGCTGTCCAGTAGTTAAGATCTTTACAGAAAAAATACCTATAGAAATTGAAGTGGCAACAGAAACATTGGAGTAATCCCTTAAGCTGGTTTTGCTACCAAATATCCATTTTTCTCAAAAATCTCAAGAAGAAAATGATAGGTAATAAATATTTAAAAGAAAATTTACAAAAATAAAAATATTTCAAATTTAAAACTTAATCAAAAACTTCTCCAATAAGGCTTTAGATTTCTCTTCACGTTCACAACCACTTTTTGCACTTCTTCAAATACATGCCCCTCTTTTATGCTTAAAGGAAAAGGCTCTTTAAAATTGACATCAACTCCAGCCAAACCTGAAATTAAAGCTACCCAGGCTCTTGACAAAACCTCTGGCTTATAACCTGAACATATCAAGTCAACCTCTTTTCCATCACATACCTTGGAGAGCTCTCGCACACTTCTCCCAATATACTTGAACCCATTCAAAGTCAACCCTAACTGGGTAATCTTATCACTAGGATGAGGATCAGAGCCACCATTTCTTATAATAAGCTGAGGCTTGAATTCCTTCACTAAAGGAAAAACTAACTCATCAAAAACCAATTCGTAAGCTCTATCACCAGCACCCGGAGGCAAGGGCACATTAACAGTAAATCCCTTCCCCTTTCCCTCTCCGATTTCATCTTCAAAACCTGTACCTGGATAAATATACTCTTGATGCATATCCACAAAAAGCACCCTTGGATCAGAATAGAACGCCTCACAAGTACCATTTCCCGCATGTGCATCCGTATCCAAAACCAAAACTCTCCCCAAAGAATCCCTTCTGAGGGCATGTTTAGCACAAATAACCACATCATTGTAAACACAAAAACCCTCACCATAACCTGATTTCGCATGATGAAGCCCTCCTCCAATAGAAATCGCCTTCTCAAATTTTTTATCCAAAACAAGATCACAAGCAAGCATAGAATTCGCAACAACCACCCTAGCTGCAACTTCTATACCCAAAGGAAGCCTTCTTGTTTGGGGATTTAGGTTATCAGCGCTCATATACCTAAACAAACCAGAAACCTTAAGCCCACTAGATGCCCTTTTCATAGCATTGATGTATTCTTTTGTATGCCAAAGCTCCAAATCACCATCGACCGCAAGCTTCTTATTCATTACAATATCAAATCTGGGACTTGAACCAAGCTTCTTATTAAAAAATGAAAAGAAATCCGCAAACCTATCACCCCTAAAAGGGTGACCCTCCCCAAAATCATAATTCTTCAGCTTATCACTATTAATAACTCCAACTTTCATGATTCCCAAACCGCCATCAATAATAATTCACAAACTGTTTTATTTGGTCTTGCTCCAAATGAAGGAGATCAAAGTGCTACTTATTTGAGCAAAGAAGCGGGAAGCAAAATATTTCCATAAAAACATGAATTATTAATCAAAAAATTGGGGATTTTGAGGGAGATATCTCCAGATGCATGGGATGCAATTCCCATCTAGATGTTTTTAGTATTACTTTTGTTTAGTCTTTTTTTAAGAAAAATAATTAATGAAAGGATAGTACTTGTGAGCACTATAACAATAACTAAGTAATGAAATTGTTTTAGACCATCAGTAGAATTTGAAATACCAATGTCTAAAACGAATTGAGAATTAGAATCTATCTCAAACTCATCCAAATATGGGGAATACGTTTTCACAAAGATTTTATCATCTTCAGGTGAAAATTCAAGAATCCTTAACCACCCATTACCCCCATTATCTCTATCTTGATAATCTGATAGAAGCTGATACACTACAGCACCATCAACAAAGTCAACAATAGTATTCTCGGTAAACCAGGAATTATGACCACAAAGAACAAGAAAAATTTGATCAAAATGAGGTTTAACAAGTTTTTCCCATATTATTTCTCCAATTTCTGATCGCTCAACATCTGAAAAACTGACCATGTATTCATGAGTAGAAAAAATGTATTCATGAGTAGAAATAATTACTTTTTTTTCAGGAAACAAATCGATCACATCACTTGCCCAAGATAAAACATTTTGGGTTGGACTATACTGAAGATGAAAGATGATATAATCTTCACCACCCCCAGAAAATAATTGATAACTATTCGTATTATTATTTTGATAGGCTCCCCCATACCAACTCTCATCACTAAATCTCTCATAAGCAAAATAATAATTGTAATTTAACAAGTTACCATCATCAAATCCATCATGATTTCCAAGCAAAACCCCCCAAGAAACAACACCATCCAACACACTCATACTCCTATTGGCATTTTCCCACTCATCTATACTATACCAATTTTGAACCAAATCCCCCAAATGAGAAACAAATACAATATTCATTTTTTCAATATTTTCTTTAATCCATAAGGTTTGATTATCAAAAATCCACGAGTAATTCTGAGAGTAGTATTGCGTATCTGGCAAAACGATAATAGTGAAATTTTCAAGGTTGGAATCAATCTCAGACAGATAGGTGTTGTTCTCCAAGATTTCTCCTTCCACCAGTTTATTATTTGATGTTAACTTTAAAGAAAAACCCAATATGTTTAGGGTTAACAAAATTACTACAATCAAAATTAGATTGATTTTCATTTTCTTTAATGATACTTATTTGTATTTAATAAATATTGAACAAAAAATTCTAATATATTTCAGGATTAATGAAAATAAACATAATAAAAACTTTTGTTAATCTTTCTTTATTTTTAAAAATAAGAAAACATGTTGTGATGCAAACCATCTAAGGATTAAACATCCAGAATCAGCTTGATTTTGCAGATTTTGATTAATTTTGATGCCCACATGATCAGATAAAATGTTTCTACCGAGGAGTGAAAATGGACCGAATCCTAAACTTGACCTTTTTACAGGGACCAAACGTGCTGTTAAAATTCTTTGTTGAAAATTTTTTATCGAATAATACTGAGTAATGGTACCATAGAATGGAGTTATAACTCCAACTTTTTTAAGGTTTTTCTTAAGAATTCCTAGAAAGAATACGGGTAGATCAACCCACCAACGACGTGAATTTTGTATACTAATAATAGCATATCCACCAGATTTCAGAATTCGAGAAATCTCAGCAATGCCTTTTGGCAGATCATGAAGCCATCCAATTACCCCTATTGCTATAACTAAATCAAATGAGTGATCATCAAAGGTTAGCTTATGTACATCTCCGAATGTAACGTGAACCTGTCTACTCAGGTTTTTCTTTTTTACATGATATTTTGCAAGTTTGATTATTGAGGAAGCAGAATCAATGGCTTCTACAGTGAATCCTTTCTTGGCTAGTGTTGCCGATAGAAAACCTGCTCCACAGCCAATTTCCAGAATGCGAGCTGTTTTTTGAAAAGATAATTCTTCAATAAATTTAAGTGCAACATTCATTCTTTGGTTAAGAATTGTTCCTGTAACATCTTTTTGTTTGTAAACATCTCTCCAGAAAGTTGATTCAATGTTAAACTTTTCATCTACCTGTTTTTGTTTCATATTGAAACCGAGCCAATAACAACAATAGAATTTTTGATTTATTTTCTTTTCTCTCTATTTAGCATCAACATAATGCGAAAATATTCATGAGATTATATTGAAAAAATATTTTACTGCCTGTATTTATAAAAAATTTATATGACTTTAGCATACATTATTGACTTAATGTCTGAAGCCTTATCAATGAGCTCAATTGAACATGTCCTAATAATTCAATCGTTATATTATCAGTTTATCATTGTTTCAAATAGGAAATAGCGTTGTTTTTATTGTGAATGTGATGGAAATATGAAGGTTCTTTTGCTCACAACACCTGGAAATGTGTCGAGGCAATCCGTTTACTTTCCTTTAGGCTTGGGTTATATATCAGCTATATTAGAAAAGCACGGAATTGATATTCGTATTTTAGATAGTGCAAGCGAAAAAAGTTCTTGGAAAGAGTTTAAGAAAAAAATAACGAAAAGTGATGCAGATATTTTTGGTGTAGCCTGTAATACTCACACTCGTTTTGATTGCTTCAAGGCAGCGCGGATTATTAAGGAAATCAATCCGAATGCAAAAACTATCCTCGGGGGGCCGCACATGTATACCACAGATCTGGATACTCTGAAAAATATTCCTGAAATAGACGCAATTGTTAGAGGTGAAGGAGAATTCACGATGTTAGAACTTGTAAATAAGCTGGAGAGAAACAAGAGCCTGAAAGACGTCAAAGGAGTCACATACCGCGAGGGAAACAGAATCATTCGAAATCCAGAACGCCCGTTGATGGACAATTTAGATCGCCTGCCTTTTCCTGCGAGGCATCTTTTGTCTCTTCGCAAATATCAAATACAAAATCAATCAGTGCCCGTCATGTTCAGCAGAGGATGCTCTATGAGCTGCGTTTTTTGTGGTAATAGAGTAATGTGGGGTCGAAGGGTTAGATTTAGGAGTCCAGAAAGTGTAGGAGACGAACTCGAGTATTTAGTAAATGAATACAATGTTGATTTCATCAACGTTTTGGATGATACCTTTAATATCAATCCAAAGTGGGCAATGAAGGTTTGTGACGAAATTATCAACAGAAAATTGGATTTAAAATGCCGCCTGAGAATAAGAGCGGACCGATTAACCGAGGAGTTGGTAAAGAAGATGAAGATCATTGGGTGTAAATGGGCTGGAATAGGCCTTGAATCCGCGAGCCCTAGAATCTTGAAAAGAATTCGAAAACTGGTAACCGTAGACCAAGTTCGTGACTCTATCAAGTTGTGTGTTAAATATGGAATAAACCCTAAGGTATTTACAATGGCTAATTTACCCGGAGAAACGTTTGAAGACATGAAAATGACGCTGGCCTTCTCAAGAATGATCAAAAGAAAATATCGTGAACAAGTAGATATAGCCTTAAAGCCCGCCATAGCCGTAATTTATCCTGGCACAGATCTTGAAAACCTTGCTTACACCAAAGGGATTTTACCTCGGAAATTTCGCTGGTCTCAACAATATTATAACCTTAAAAATATTATCGTAGGTGTTGACCCTAGAGTCCCCATCTATGAGAACATTAGAATAGAAAAATTGGCCGCTTTCTTTTTTAAGGAACATGTAATTAGTGAAACTTTTTACAATTTGAAATCGATTGCTATATCCAAAAATAAATTTAGAGATATCATTGGTCCAACAATACATTATTTTTCAAGATTCATATACTGGGATGGCTAATCCTATTTCTCCTTCGCCAAGTCTTTGATTTTTTCTTCTACTTTCATACGTTTGGTTATGTCATGAAGGATAACAATTACTTGATATGGTTTTTAGAAAAGTTTGCTAGATACTAACTTTTATTTTCATGGAATTAGCTTGAGAAAATTAGTATGAAATTTGTTCGGGTGGGTTTTTTGTTTTTTTGATTTTGTTACGTAGGAGTAGTGTTGCTGTTGGTATTACTACTATAGTTGCTATGGCTATGACTGCTATTTCTGTTGGGAATGTGGGTGTTGGTGTTGTTGTGGGTGTTGGTGTTGTTGTGGGTGTTGGTGTTGTTGTGGGTGTTGGTGTTGTTGTGGGTGTTGGTGTTGTTGTGGGTGTTGGGGTCGGGAGTACATCCCCAAAAGCATAGATTCTTCCATCATGGGATCCTATGTAGACTTTGCCGTCAACGACAGCGGGAGACGAAGTCACCCAGTCGTTTGTTGTGTAGTTCCATATTTGAGCCCCTGTTGTAGCCTCCAAACAATAAACATTGGTATCATAGGCTCCTATGTAGACCTTACCGTCAACGACAGCGGGA
>Ga0255454_1014_pt1 | contig 15275 bp, 17 predicted proteins | sample ANMaggQBNCT01K10_FD_182653 | JGI IMG/M metagenome (GOLD analysis project Ga0255454, IMG submission 182653) | Sediment cell enrichment communities from methane seep in Santa Monica Basin, California, United Staets - ANME aggregate JGI... | ecosystem: Environmental > Aquatic > Marine > Cold seeps >... | reverse complement strand
CATGCTAGTTGATAGTAAAAAACTATTAACATTAATGGGAATTCCTTGGGTTCAAGCTCCTAGTGAGGGTGAAGCTCAAGCAGCTTATATTGTGAAAAAAGGGGACGCAGATTATTGTGCAAGTCAAGATTATGATAGTCTATTATTTGGAGCGCCTAAACTAATACGGAACATGACAATTTCAGGAAAAAGAAAACTCGCCCGAAAGAATATTTACATCAATATTACACCTGAAATAATAGAATTAAAAACAATACTTAGAGAGCATGAAATCACTTTACCACAATTTATTGATTTGAGTATTTTGATTGGAACAGATTTTAATCCTGATGGAGTAAAAGGTTTGGGAGCAAAAACTGCTCTAAAACTTATCAAAGAATTTGGTAATTTTGAAAAAGTTTTGCCGCACGTGAAAAATAATCAAATTCAATTTGAACCTAAAAAAATTCAAGAGATTTTCTTAAATCCGGATGTAACTGATAATTATGTTTTGGAATGGAAAGATGCGGATAGTGAAGGTATTATTGATTTTCTTTGCAGAGAAAAAGATTTCTCTGAAATTAGAGTGAGAAAAGCACTTAAAAAGATAGAAAAAGGAAAGAAGGAAATTAAGGAGAAAACTACTCTAGAACAATGGTTTGGATAAAAAACTATTAGTTTTGGATAAATTCCTATTTTTAGTATTATTGACCAAATTTTCCTGTTAAAGGGACAAAAGCTACTCCACCTAGATTTTTTTGTTTGATTTTTCCATCAGGTCCTTTGGAAATTTTTAGCAGTTTTTGAAATAGAGATACATTTCCGATTGGAATTATCATTATCCCACCAGTTTTTAATTGCTTTATAAGGGGTTGAGGTATTGCTGGCGCCGCTGCTGTAACAACTATTCGATCAAAAGGAGCTTTTTCAGAGTATCCCATAGATCCGTCAGCATTAATGATTTTTACCCGATCAGCATAACCAGAATTAATTATATTTTTTCGAGAATTTTCAGCTAGACTCTTAATTATTTCTAAAGTAAAGATACAGCCCCATTCACTTCTAGGAGTGGAGCTTGGAGCAATTATCTCCGCTATTGTAGCTGAATGCCAACCTGATCCAGTTCCAACTTCCAATATTTTATGACCAATTTCCAACTCTAAGGCTTCATTCATAATTGAAACCATGTATCGCCTAGTCCAGCAGTAAACTGAAACTAAGTGGCGCAGAAATTGTTTGGCCAAATCCTATAGGTAGAGGAGTATCAGAAGCACTATATAATTTCATATCTTGAGGTAAGAAATTTGTGCGTGGCACCGCTCGCAGTGCTCTCTCCACTTTTTCGGAACGCAATGTACCCTGTTTTTTTAAATGGTTGATTAGTTCATTCCATTTATCTAGTTCCAATTAAACACCAAAAAGAGTAATGCTATACTATCTTTTTAATATATTGTGAAAATAAAGTTCTTGGAATATAAGGAGTTACTTTACGGTAACACATTTAGCAAGATTTCTCGGAGTATCTGGATTTAGTCCTTTCTCGATAGCCATATAATATGCTAATAGTTGCAGAGGGACAACAAATGGTATTGGCGAAAGGATTTCAGGTATCCCTTTGGGTACTTCAACATAATCATCAGATAATTTTTTAATTATTTCATCACCCTCTTCTATTACAGAAATTATTGAAGCACCTCTGGCTTTCATTTCCATAATGTTACTAATTAATGTCTTATGAGAACCGTCTTTGGGACAAACAAAAACAACAGGAAATCCAGGTTCAATTAGACTAATAGGACCGTGTTTGCTTTCTCCAGCTGGAAAAGCTATCGATGGAATATAAGCTATTTCCATAAGTTTAAGACGTCCTTCATATGCTGTTGCGGCACTGATTCCTCTACCTAAGAAGAAAAACACTTTTGCATCTCTATATTTCTTAGCTATTTGCTTTATTTTTTTAGCTTGCGTAGCTATTATTGTCTCAACATTATTTGGTATTTCTTCTAATTTTTCAGATAAACAATCCATTTCATCTTGAGAGACTTTGCCTCGTTTCTTAGATAATCTTAATGCAAGCTGAGCTAAAACGGATAACTCAGATGTAAAAGTTTTTGTTGCCGCAACACCAATTTCAGGTCCAGATTGTTGACCAATATAAACTCTTGAAACACGAGTTAAAGTTGATCCGATTACATTTGTTAAACCTAGTATTGTTGCTGCTCTTTGTTGTGCACAAGTAACCGAAGATAAAGTATCAGCTGTTTCACCTGATTGACTTACAGCTAAAATGGTACTATCAATATTAACAGATTTTCCATGTTGTTCAGTAAATTCTGAAGCATAAACAGGATAAGTGGGCAAAAAAGCAAGTTTTGAAAACATATAAGATGCAGCTAAACAGGCATGATATGAAGTTCCACAAGCCACCAAAAAAACATCATTAGCTCTATCAAGGAAAGTTGCGATCAAATCCAAATAGTGATCTTGCATTCTTAAAGTGTTGCGTAGTGTTGAGGGTTGTTCATTGATTTCTTTAATCATGAAATGAGGATAGCCTTTTTTTACAGCCATTTCAGGTGTCCAATCAATTGTTTTAGGTTCTCTAATCACAAGACTGGAATCACTTATTTTCATTATTTCATGATTTTCAGATGAGATTACTACTAATTCTCCATCATTTAGAACTATTGCTTGATTTGTAATTGGTAAAAATGCTGGTATATCAGAGGCGAGATAATATCCGTTTTTATTAATACCTAAAACAAGGGGACTCTCATTTCTTGCACAAACAATTTTATCGGGTTCTAATGTCGAAATTACTGCAATAGCATAAGAACCTTCTATTTTTTTTAATGCCTTAAGAACTGCATCAGCTAAACTAGCTGTGGGATTTTTCTCAATATTATCTTCAATTAGATGTGAAATTATTTCAGTGTCTGTTTTAGAAACAAATGTATGACCAATATTTTCAAGCTCAAGTTTTAATTCAGAAAAATTTTCAATAATGCCATTATGTACAACTGCTATTTTACCAGTGCAATCTAAATGAGGGTGCGAATTAACTTTGAGTGGAGCTCCGTGTGTTGCCCATCTAGTGTGACCTATTCCAATATTTCCCTCTAAATTATCTAGATTTATTAGTTTGTGGACTTCGTCTATTTTTCCCTGATCTTTTTTTAATTGGAGTTTTCCGTTATGTAGTGTTGCTATTCCTACTGAGTCATATCCACGATATTCAAGCCGTTTTAACGAAGCATGAATTAGTGGTGAAGCAGATCCCTTTTTTAAGATACACCCAAAAATACCGCACATCTCGTTCACATTCTTGCATCGTAAGATTTACGTCATTAGAGAGTGGGTTCAAGCTAATAAGCATTATTAAGAGAAAAACACTAGCCGTAAAAACTTTTTTTTAACGGTTTTACTATTTTACACCATGAATAAGCCAAAAACAAACATTTTTTAAAAAAAGTAATAAAGTCCACTATAATAAAATTTTTAACGGTTGATCATCGCTAAGTAATTGGGAAGCAGATGAACAAAAGGTTACTAGAAAAACATGAAACAGGGTACAAAACAAAAAAAAATTAAGATCATTCAAGATCCGAAGAAACTTAAAATGATCCTGGGAAATCTAACATGGAAAATTCTATCCTTGCTTTCAGAGAAAGAATATTACCCACTTGAAATAGCTCGAAAACTTGGAATACACGAGCAATTAGTTTACTATCACATAAGAAAATTGGAAAAAGCAGGTGCAATCATCGTTAAAAAAGAGAGAAAAAAGAAGGGGGGAACTGCTAAATATTTCAAAACTTCAGCTCCCTCATTTGGGATAGAACTATCTCAAAAAAATGATTTAACGAAAAACATTTCCTTTTCAAATATAAATACAAAAATCCAGAGATTTTTCAAAGAATTTGTGAATGAACAAGGAGAGTTTAATGGAAAAATTGTCGTAGGTAGCCCAACAGCTCATGGTCCATTCAAAACAAGTGCAAGAGACGGCCATTATGCAGCTCACTTAACATTTTTTCTCGGCCAATTTATGAAAATGCCAAAAGATTTCGTTATTAAATTGGATGTCGATGTAAAGGCCGAAAAAGAAGAGAAAAAAAACTTAATCTTGGTGGGAGGTCCAGGAACAAATTTGCTTACACAAGAGGCAAATAAGTTCACTCCAATAAAATTTAACATGCAATCTTCTGGGCAAGGATTCTTGTTTGGAGGATTAATATCAGAAAAAACCTTACTAAACTACACTTCAGATTCAATTGGATTAATCGCAAAAATAATAAACCCTTGGGATAAAACCAAACGCATCATAGTAATAGCAGGAAATAAAGCCGTTGGCACCAAATCGTGTGTTTTGGCTTTAACAAAATATCACGATAAAACTCTCCTAAATTTAGACCACAAAGAACCCTTCGCTGTTGTTGTTCAAGGATTTGATTTAGATGGAGATGGAAAGGTAGATTCTATAGATGTGAAAGAATAAATTGGAAAAAAATAACAATCAAGAAGAAATTTTTTCACATGGTCATAAAAATATTCAAGCAACACATGAAACTACTTTAGAATTTACAAAAGTTATTCATTTATCAAAAAAAGGAAATTGTATAGTAGCAGTTGCTGCCGACAAATCAGTAAACGATCTAAGTGATGGTTTTAAAAAGAAACTGAGAAATTATAATTCAAAACTGACTATAATAATGGAAGTTGACGGTATAATTGATAAAATAATAGCTGAGGGATCTCCTAATTTACCCTTGACTAATTCTAAAGATATCGTAATTAGAAAAAGTGATTACATTTGTAATCGAACACTAGCAATTAATGCCAACAAGGCTGCATGTGATTTATCTTCAAATCTTGTTGAGAAATTAAAAGATCCGAAAAAGATCGTAAAAATTACTCTTTTAATCAACTAGTGAATTTTGAAATCAAAGGCAACTTGATACTGATATGGGGCAGTTTCTCTAATTTTTTTCGCAAAAAGAAATTTATCCACTATTCTCCCAGTTTTTTCGACTTGTTGAGAAAATTGATCTTGAGCTTCACCGATAGAGTCTGGGTCCTGAATAAATTCGTAGTAGTGAATAATACCCCCTTCAGGTTTAATAGCTCTGCAAGCAATACTTATAAATTCTTTAGCTTTTTCAGGCAAATTCATAATTACACGATCTGCAATGCCTGTAAGATGTTCTTTTATTAAAGGTCTCGCATCTCCTTCAAAAGGCACAAGATTATTATCAACCCGGTTTAATCTAATGTTTTTTTTAAGAAACTCTATCGCTTCAGGATTAATATCAATAGAAAAGATTCTAGCTTCAGGATTATTCTTGGCAATTGGAATGGAAAAGGGACCTATTCCAGCAAAAAGATCAACAATCACCTCGTTTCCTTTAACTAAAGAAGAAACTCTATTATGTTCTTGAGACAGTCTCGGAGAAAAATAAACTTTAGATATATCCAAAAAATATTTGCAACCATATTCTAAATGAGTAGTATAAGTACGGTTTTCTCCACAAAGAAAATCAAAACTGCGAACTCTGTAATCGCCTTTAATTGGACTTGCTTTTGAAAGAACGGTTTTAATATTTTTATGCAATTCTAGAATTGCTGCACCCAAAACTTGATTGTACGTTTTTAGCTCTGCAGGAATTTCTATAATTGCTATATCACCAATAATATCCAAAGAGTGAGGTAGATTTTTTAACAGATATTTAGGTATTTTTTCCGCGAGTAATTCTTCTAAAGTTTTTATTTGTTGTTTTTTTTGAATAAAAGTTGACGTCAAAATCTGAAAATTAGAGATTTGCTTCTTAAGCGTTTCTAACTCAAGGAATGTAGGTTGATGATTTATTGGTATATAAAGTTGATTTTGATTTTTCTTAATCTTTAGTTTTTTATTAATTAATCCGATTTTATTGAGTGACCTGATAGTTGATTCGCCTTTTTCTCTATTAATTTGAATGCAAATTGATTTCTCACACATTGTTCTCAGTCATTCTTGGTGATTCTATATAGATTATCCGTTTTTGTTATTATAAAACGTGTATTGAGTAGTTTTTCCATTAACCAAATATTAGTTTCGAGATGGTCTGAAATTAATCTTGTTAAAAAACTTGATTTTCCTTTAGTCAAAGCCATAAAAGGAATTAGCATATCTGAAAGATTCGCATCGACAGTTGCTTTAGATTGAAGATCCTTACTTAGTTTTTTCGCAGCTTCTCTACCAACTTCTTCACTTGATTTTCTTGGAGCTCCAATTGCATCAGATCCTATAACCATACCAGTTGTGGTCTCCGCCCATAACGTGATTGAACTCCCTTTTTGAAAAGGATTTGATTCATCATATACAACTTTTATATCTGCCGCGTATCCTTCTTGGTTAAGATAAGCCTTCGCAGCATTGGCTTGTCTCTCAGCAACCTTTTGCTTTTTTAGGAATGTAGAAACTGAAAGTCCTCCAATATGTTTTATTTCACCAAATTGATCCAAGTTAATTGGATTGAGAGAAATAGATGGGGTTACTTCAAGGATAGCTTCACCCATTCCTTTTGGGTAATAACCATAGCTATTAACTTGTATTGAGGCTTGGACGCCCATTTTTCTTAAAGTTTTTAGAAAAACGAATCTCATAAAATTTATTGTAGGAGAATGTGAAACATCTGTTCCACCTTTAGTGATACATAATCTTACAGGATTTTTCGAAAATATACAAATTGGTAAAACAGTCATAATGAGCGCAGATATACTTCCGGCCGTCCCAATATTAGATAATATAACACCGCCAATGTTTTTTTTAGGTGTGAACCAAAGTTCAGTTGAATTTATTTCTGCGCCTCTTATTTTTGCATTACATAATTTTCCTGCTGTTATAACAGCTTCTAAATGCTGAGGTTTCAAACCAGGTTTTGGCCTATTATTTCTAATATTAAATATATGAAGTGGATTTTCAGTAATAGCAGATATGGCTAATGACAACCTAAGAATTGTGCCACTTCCACTTTTTTTACTACCATCAATTTCAAACAATTACTATTCTTCCAGAAAGTTACATTCAACATTATTTAAATTGGGAGTTACAAATAATTAATAAGCGCCTTAATTAATTTTAAAACTTGAGGAAATAATTGTGAATGATGAAGGGGAGAAGTTAGAAAAATTATCCGTGAGAGTAGAGGAAATTCTTACTGTTCTCAATAACATTTCAGAAGATGTGCAAGGATTGTCTAAATCAATAAAAATAGCGTTAGGTGTAAATGTTGGTCGAGCTTCGCCTTTAACTCCTATAATTAAACCTTCTAGTAAAAGTAAATCCATAACTGAAGTACAAAAGAAGTTTCCAAAAGAGTTAGAGAGATTGCTTGAGTTTAAAGATAAAACTGAATATATAGTAATTAAACCAAAACAATTTCTTGGATCTGAAAATTTTGCAAAAATCGCTTCGATTGCTCGAGAACTTGGAGGAGAATATATTAGCGCTGGAAGAGATTCACATTTCAGAGTATCAAAACGATGAATTTTTGAGAAAAATAAATGAAGAAAGAAGCAAGTTTAAAATAATTTCCAATTTCTTATTTTTAATCAGTTTACTTTAACATAACTCCCCCCAGAGCCAAGAATTCGACGCTACATTGGTTTTAAAAGCATTTTTTGCTAGTGGAGTGATTGGTTATCAGAAATGTTTAAACCCAATTTTGGGAAATTAATGGTTTATTCATCGAATGAAGAAACACAAGTTAAAAAATTAGAATCTATTCAGATAGCAGCTAAAAAAACTGCACAAATGCTTAAGATGAATTTTGAATCTATTAAATTTAAGGAGAGTTATTCAAAAGTATTTGTGTATTATGATAATGGAACTGATGAGCCTATACCTCTTTATTGTGATAAGGGGAAAAAAGAGAGAACACAGGATATCTGTGCGAGTTTACGAAAGATGATGTTTGTACTATCGTTTCATCCAAAACACTCAACATTGAAGCATGTAAGGACTTCGATTATGTCACTTTCTTAAATTTTATTGCTTGATTTTCTAACAGAACCTCAAAAACTTGGTTAACATCAAAGTCAATATTTAAGCTATCATATTGTTGCTCAGTTAGAAAAAGCACAAGCTTTGGGGTCATAATTTGTGATCTTTGAGGGAGGAAAGGCATTTGTTGTTGCAATGCTTGCATAATGTCCTGGGCCATTTTTCCTTCTTCTGACTTTGGCCTAACTACATATGGAGAAACGCCTCTTTCTTCAACTAATTCTATGCGCTTGCCTAGATTACCGTCTAAATCACGATTTGATTCAATTTTCTTAACTCTAACTCTAAACACTATTAATCAAACTCTGAAATAAGATTAAACAAATCAGAGATTTAACTGATACTACATATTTTTGGTTTTTCAAGCTTAGCAAAAACAGATTTTAAAAAATGGTACAACTTAAAAAAGATTTATACTATGTTGTTATTTGTTAGGGTTTCATCAACTATTTGAAAAAAAGTTGTTGTTGACAATTTATTGCAATCACCTATAGATTCTTCTAAGGTTTTATCGTATGGAATTTCTCCAAGAAAATTAATACCAAGCTTTTCTGTTTCTGTTTTAATTGTCTTCATCTTATTGATCTTCATGTTTTCCAATACACCAATAGTTTTTACTTTTAATTCCTTAAGTAATATTAACTGTTTTTTTACTGTATGGAATGCTAGTTCAGAAGAAGTGGTTATAATTAAAAATTCGATTTTTTTTACTAATTTAATCAAATCAAGTACAGCATCGCCTATTCCAGGAGGCATATCAATAACAAGTATGTCCAAGTTATCCCATTTAGTGACAGAGAGTAATTCAATCAAAGCGTTAGAAGTATCCTCACCTCTTAATGGTGTTGCTAACTCTCCGGAATAATAAACTAAAGACATGTAGGATAAATTGTTGATTATGGGTGGAATTATTCCTTTTTCTTCTTTAGGAAGAATATTTTTAATACCTAATATTAGATGAGTTGATGGGCTTGTGAAATCTAAGTCAAAAAGGCCAATTTTCAAACCCTTCTTGGCTAGTGCTAAAGCAAAAGTAGTTGCTATCATGCTTTTGCCAACTCCACCTTTGCCACTTGAAACAGCAATAATTCGTTTGATAGATTTTAAGCGATTATCTATTATGCTCAATCGGGGATCAACCAAACTTATTTAGCTCCTTTTATTTCTTCAAGCCAAATTCCTCTGCCTTCAACTATTTTAAAATCTGGACTTCTACATTTTGGACATTTTACATATGCATGTGCAACTTCTGGAACGAAATGGATTGATTCCATATTATTTTCATCTAAACTTTGTTTTTTAAAGCTCCATTCCGTTCCACAGACACGACATCTTAGTTTAGTCATTGCTTTCAATATTTGAAATTTTGTTTTTCTAAAAATGTCTTTTTTAAGCTGTTCGAAAGCAAAAAAAAGGATGTCTTCTTCAACCTGTTGAAGCTCTCCAATTTTGACTATAACTTCTTTAACCTCTTTCAGTTCCTCTTTTTCAGCTATTTTTGAAGCAGCAGCTATAACTGATTCGGCTAAAGCCCATTCATGCATGTAGCAGCCTATTAACTTAGCGTCATTAAAAGATATTGTAAAAGTTTGATTATTGTTAAGAAGAGTTATTAAGTTAAATCAAATAGTAAAAAATTATGTCAAATAAAGTTCATTGTGCTCATGTTCTTGTCAAATCAGAAAAGGAAGCTAAAGAAGTCCTTGAAAAATTAAAGAAGGGTGAGAAGTTTTCATCTATTGCTAAATCAGTTTCATGTTGCTCTTCTAAGAAAAATGGGGGAGATTTAGGTTTTTTTACTAGGGGAAAAATGGTAAAAGAGTTTGAGAAAGTAGCTTTTGCTTTAAATAAAGGTGAAACTTCTGCGATTGTTAAGACACAATTTGGTTATCATATTATTAAGCGTTTAGAATGAACGTTTAAGTCTAGACTACCTCTAAAATAAAAAGTTTACCGTTGATAAATAAAACATATAATTTTTTAATTTGTTTATTGTAAAAATAATATAAAATAATTCTAACTATTTTTTAAATGTAAAAAAATTCTAGAATTGTAAAATCTGTATAGTTGCTAGATAAATAAGGAGTTAAAAAATGTCTATCCAAAAAAAAGAATTCAAAATTGCTGGAATGCACTGTGCTTCTTGTTCACAAGCTATCGAGAAGGCACTATCAAAAGTTAAAGGGATAAAAAAAATAAATGTGAATCTTGCAACTGAAACAGCATACATAGAATATGATAATGAAACGATTAACAAAGAGAAAATAATAGAAGCCATTAGAAAAACAGGCTATGATGTAATAGAAGAATCGAAGAAAATCACGCTGCGAATTGGGGGTATGACATGCGCGTCTTGTTCACAAGCAATAGAAAAAACATTGATTAAAACTAAAGGTGTAAAAAAAGCTAATGTTAATTTAGCAACAGAAAAAGCAACCATTAGTTTTAATCCAAAAAAAACCCAGTACAATGAGATTAAAAACGCAATAGAGAAAATAGGGTATCAAGTTTTAAGAAGAGAAGAAAAATTTACACGAAGTTTTAAAGATGAAGAAAATATAGAAGCCCAGAAATTAACAAACAAGAGGAAAAAAGTAATCCTCGCTTGGGCTTTAACAGTTCCAATCGTTGTTTGGATGATCCCTGAAATGGTTTTTTCAATTAGTTTTCCAAGCCCATTAGTATTCAATCTTGGTTTAATCTTTCTCGCAGCTCCCGTCCTTTTCATTCCAGGATGGTCAACGTATAAATCGGCTGCAAAGGCCATCTGGCATCGAACTGCTAACATGGATGTGCTGATCATGCTCGGCACTTTAGCTTCATTTTTAACAGGACCCCCATCATTTTTTGTAGATTTGGCAAATTATGCAGGAGTCGGAGCAATGATAATGGCTTTTCACCTTACTGGAAGATATATCGAAGCCAAGGCTAAAGGACGAGCATCACAAGCTATTAAACGACTTTTGGAACTTGAAGCAAAAACTGCTACTATAATTCGAGAGGGAAGAGAACAAGAAGTTCCAATTGATGAAGTTGAAAAAGGAGATCTTATGATTATTCGTCCAGGAGATAAAATTCCAACTGATGGTATAGTTGTTGAAGGAGAAAGCAGTATTGATGAATCAATGGCAACTGGAGAATCAATGCCCGTTCCTAAGAAATCAGGTGATGCAGTTATTGGTGCAACAATTAACCAATTAGGACTTCTGAAAGTAAAAACGACAAAAATTGGAAAAGAAACATTTCTTTCTCAGATAATAAAAATGGTAGAAGAAGCGCAAGGATCAAAGGTTCCAATTCAAGATTTTGCAGATCGAGTAACTAGTTATTTTGTACCCACAGTTTTAATATTAGCAACATTTACTCTTGTTGCGTGGCTAGTGTTTCCTATTCAAATGGGAAGTGTAGGTGTTTGGGCGACACAATTTCTTCCATGGGTTAATCCAAATCTAGGTATTGTTTCTTTAGCTGTATTTGCAACTGTCGCAACTTTAGTAATTGCTTGTCCTTGCGCATTAGGATTGGCTACTCCAACAGTATTAATGGTTGGAAGCGGTATGGGTGCTGAAAATGGAGTACTTATTAGACAAGGAAGCGCAATCCAAGCATTAAAGGATGTAGCAGTTATTGTTTTTGATAAAACAGGTACGATCACAAAGGGAAAACCTGAAGTAACAGACATAATTTCAGTCAATAAAGTAAGCGAAAAAGAGTTGCTAAAGATAGCTGCAAGCGTTGAGAAAGGATCGGAACATCCACTTGCTGGGGCTATAATTAAAAAAGCTCAAGAAGAAAAAATTTCATTTCTAAAAATAAGTAAGTTTGAATCAATAACTGGCAAAGGTATTAGAGCAAAAATTTCGCCTGAAAATTTTGTGTTAGTAGGAAATAGGAAGCTAATGGATGATGCAAAAATTAATTATTCAGAGCTGGAAGCAGAACTTATAGAATTAGAAAAAGAGGCAAAAACTGTCACATTAGTTGCAAAAGATAAAACTTTCATTGGAATTATCGCTGAAGCAGATAAGCTAAAAGATGATTCCATAAATGCTATTAGTGAACTTGAAAAAATGGGACTTCAAACGATAATGGTCACAGGAGATAACAAACGAACTGGAGAGGCCATTGCTAAAAAAGTTGGAATCTCCAAAGTTGTAGCGGAAGTATTGCCTGACAAAAAAGTTTCTGAGATTCAAAAACTTCAAGCAGAGTTTGGGCTTGTTGCTATGGTTGGTGATGGAATAAATGATGCCCCTGCTCTAACACAAGCAGATGTTGGTATAGCAATTGGAACTGGAACCGATGTAGCTATCGAAGCTGGAGATGTTGTGCTTGTTGGTGGTAAATTGTCAGATGTTGTTAAAGCTATTAAGTTGTCTCGCGCAACTTTTCGTAAGATTAAACAAAACTTATTCTGGGCATTTTTTTATAATAGTATAATGATTCCTTTCGCAATTCTAGGACTTGCTCATCCAGTAATTGCAGAAATTGCTATGGCTACTAGCTCAATAACTGTTGTAACAAACGCAAACCTTCTTAGAAGAACTAATATTCAACCTGATTTCTTAAAGGAGGTGAATTGATGGCAATAGACCTAGTTTGTGGAATGGTTGTAGATGAAAAAACAGCAAAGTTTAAGACAACGTACCAAGGGAAAACGTATTACTTTTGTGCTCCAGGATGCAAATTTCTTTTCGAGGAAGAACCAGAGAAATACTTAGATAAAGCTTCTAAAAAATCAGATAATAGTTGCTGTTGTGGACATTGCAAATAGTATCCGCGAACAGAATTTGTCTAATTTTCCTTTTTTTAAGTATTAAATATTATGAATTTTTTGGATAAAATATTACTTGTTTATCGTTTTTTTTTAGAAGGCGCCAAGTAGAACATGTTCTGCAAATAGATCCTCGTTGAATGCTCCAACAAATTCAATTTTTTCGTTTATTATGATTTTTGGCACACCCATAACTGCATACTTCTGAGCTAAATCTGGAAATTCACCGCTGTCAATTACATCAGCTTTCACTAAGTCACTTTCGATAGCTAATTTGTGAGCAACAGCAGCCGCAACGGGACAATGAGGACAGGTTAAACTTACAAAAACTTGTATATGCACAGGTTTTTTAACTTCAGATAGAATAGATTTTGTTTTAGTTGAAAGATCAGTTTTCCCAATTGAAACATTTACAATAGCTTCTATTAATGTTGATAGTTCATATCCGTAGGGTATTCCATAGATTCTTACACCATAATCTTTTGAACCTATAATAGCTAAAGCAGGGATTTTGTTAATGTTATATTCCTTGGCTTTGTCGCTGTCTGCCACAAAATCAAAAATTTTGACGGATATTTTATCATTCAAAGCTCCTATTTCTTCAACTAGTTTTCGTGTATCAGAACAGAACTTGCACTCGTGTTCTTGGGTAAACATAATTATCTTTACAGGATTTATTACGCGGTTCTGAAAATCCTTAATGAGCAAATTTTTCTTATCATCTGGTATAGAACTCGTTTTCTCCTAACTCCTACAGATAGTTAATTAAAAAATCAGTACCAGAAAAATATTTCTCTTTTCAAATATTTTTTATTAATTAAAATCTATGAGTAATTTTAGTAAGGGATTATTAACTCGAAGATTTCGAAAGAAAAAAGTATTGATAGGGATAATTCTTAAAAAGTTGATTGAATTGGGTTCTATACGGTTCATTTCCTGATTGAAATAATATTGTGATTTAAATTGAATAAAGTTAGTATAGCAGAAGGGATAGAGTGGGTTGGTGTAGTTGATTGGAATTTATGTGATTTCCATGGTTTTGTAACTAGAAGAGGAACTACTTATAATTCATATTTGATATCAGATAAGAAAACGGCACTTATAGATACTGTAAAATACACTTTTTGTGAAGAGTTTCTCATAAAAATAAGTGAAATTACTGATTTAGAAAAACTAGATTACATTATAATTAACCACTTGGAGAAAGACCACTCTAGTTCTTTGCCAATAGTTGCGAAACTAGCTAAAAATGCAATAATAATTACTTCCCAAAGGGGAAAAGAAGCTATTATTGAACATTATGGAGCAGATTTTCGTATAAAGACTGTAAAAACTGGTGACGAAATAGATCTGGGAAACCGAACATTACGGTTTATTGAAGCGCCAATGCTTCATTGGCCAGATAGCATGTTCACATATATCGTTGAAGAAAAAATATTGCTATCTAATGATGCTTTTGGTCAACATCTCGCCTCATCATTTAGGTTTGATGACCAAATAGACGAATGTGAGTTAATGGAAGAAGCTAAAATATATTATGCAAATATTTTGATGCCTCTTGGATCTCTAATTTCCCGCAAAATTCAAGAAATTGTCAAAATGGGAATTTCACCTAAAATTATAGCTCCAAGTCACGGAATGATCTGGCGGTCAAATCCTTCCAAAATAATCCAAGCTTATCTAGATTGGAGCGTTTTTAAATCTAATTTGAAGGCTGTTGTTGTATTTGATACTATGTGGAGTAGTACTGATAAGATGGCTAGAGCAATAACGGAGGGAATAGTAAGTCAGGGAGTTGAAGTAAAATTACTAAAATTGCGTTCCGCTGAAAATACAGATATTGTCACTGAAATACTAAACTCAAAAGCGGTTATTGTTGGTTCACCAACATTAAATCAGCAAATGTTTCCAAGTCTAGGCGCTTTTCTAACGTACATTACGGGTTTAAAACCTAAAGGAAAAATATGGAGTTTCTTTGGATCTTATGGTTGGAGTAAAGGAGCAGTAAAATCGATACTGAAATGGCAAAAAAAGCTGGTTTTGAGGTAATCGATTCTGGATTGGAGGTTAAGTATGTTCCCAGCCAAGAGGATTTAAAGAAATGTTTTGAGTTTGGAAAACAAATTGCGATAAAAATTAAAGCCTAATATTTGATAGTTCCTATCTAATAATAAATTAGTGAAAAGCCGATAGTCATTTCTCATATATAGCATTCATTTTGGTAATTTCAACTAATTAAAAATTGAAGACAGTTTGAAAATTATTTTTGTTTCACAAACTGATCTTTCGGAGCACCACAAATTGGGCATGTCCAATCTTCAGCTATTTGTTCAAATGCTGTTCCTGGTTTGATATCATTTTCAGGATCACCGATTTCTGGATCATAAACATATCCGCAAATTGTACATTCCCATTTATCCATATCTATTTCTCACTTCATATTTAGTGGTAATTGGTATATTATAAAAACTTGATGTA
>Ga0255454_1013_pt1 | contig 15695 bp, 12 predicted proteins | sample ANMaggQBNCT01K10_FD_182653 | JGI IMG/M metagenome (GOLD analysis project Ga0255454, IMG submission 182653) | Sediment cell enrichment communities from methane seep in Santa Monica Basin, California, United Staets - ANME aggregate JGI... | ecosystem: Environmental > Aquatic > Marine > Cold seeps >... | reverse complement strand
ACTATTGGACCTACTTCATTTTTGTCTTTTAATTCTGTTATTCGTTGAAGAATTTGAGGCATACTTTTACCATTAACGTCTAAAAGACTGCCGCCAAATTTTGCTATCGCAAGCTTTTTTTTCAAAGCCTATATCTCCTGAGCATAAGTTAGCAATTAAATCCCTCTTAATAATTTTCCTAACAAAATATCTAATAACACTCCAAAACTCAATCTAAATAGAGGTTTTATGAAAAATATTTTTATTTAATTTTCACATGAATACAAGTTCAGAGGAGAGAGAAACCGACTATTAATTTTCCGTTTGAAAAACGCGAGGTAATAATTTTTTCTTTATTATTAACACTCGCATTCATAGTTCGAGTAACTCTGTTTCCAATACCAGGATACAAGGTTGATCTAGACACTTTTTCTTCTTGGTTTAATACAGCTGCTCAACACGGTCCTAGAGTATTTTATAACGTTGTCAAATGGAGCGATTATCCTCCTTTAAACATTTACATATTTTGGGGATTAGGTTCAATCGCGAATGCTTTTTCGCTTTTTGGAACTGTTCAAATGTCTTATTTGATTAAACTTTTGCCTAGTCTTTTTGATATTATTACAACAGTAGTAATTTTTATCTACTTCAGAAAGCGTCTAAATTTTGGAACATCTTTACTGTTTGCTTCTTTTTATGCGTTTAATCCTGCAATAATCATTAATTCTGCGATATGGGGGCAATTAGATGCAATTTACACATTTTTTATTTTATTATCGCTAATTTTGGTTTTAGATTCAAAACCAAAACTCGCTATAATATTGTTAGTCTTAGGTATTCTAACAAAACCCCAAAGTATTGCAATAGCTCCATTAATTTTGTTCTTGATATTTAGAAAATATGATTGGAAAACATTGGCAACATCTCTACTCGTTGGTGTTGCAACATTATTTGCAGTGATAATTCCTTTTGAGTGGAGCAATCCCTTAGTTTTCTTGTCAGACATTTACTTAGGAGCATACCAAGGATACGCTTACACGACTGTAAACGCTTTCAATCTATGGGCTCTGGGAGGATTATGGGTGATAGAAACAGCTTTTCTTTTTACGGTCGGATGGATTCTGTTTGGAACTCTAGTTGTTTTTACATTATTTGTTCTTCATAAACGTTTTAGTAATTCCGGAGAACTATTTGCGATTTTTATAGCTTTTACTCTTCTTTTGGGTTTCTTTATGCTTCCAACAAGAATTCATGAACGTTATCTCTTTCCAGCCTTGAGTATACTAGCATTAGGCCTTCCATTTCTTAAAAAAATTAGACCAATATACATTATTTTATCTTCTACATTTTTTATTAATCAGGCCTATGTACTCTATTATCTTAATTTAGGTGCATTTATTGCAGCAGGAGATCTCGTAGTTCTTGGTGTGAGTTTAATAAATTTGATACTTTTAATGTATGTCTTAATATTAATATGGGATGAGTTTAAAGGTCGTTTGTGGTTAACTTCAAAACCTATTAAAAATAATTCAGATGAAATTGAAGAGATGAAAAAGTTTGGAAATAAATAAACTAGATATCTTAACAATTTTCATACTTTCAATTGTCTTCTTCTCAGCATCAATATGGAACCTTGGTTCAACACAAGTCCCAATAAATAACTGGGAAACAAATGGAAATACCGATTTTTTTATTGATCTTGATAAAACCGTAAGAGTAGGAACAGTATATTTTTTAATAAAAAATACATCTGAAACTCAGATTCAAGTTTACATGGGATCTCCTGGAGATTGGAGTCTTGTAAATACAATAGACATCCAGTTTTCATACTATAGTTGGTCCGATGGTTTAACTCTCGACATAGAAACACAATATATTGGATTCAACATTGGTAGCGGATTCATAGAAATTGCTGAAATAGCAATTTTAGATTCGTTAGATCAGATAATAACAATAAACTCTGTTGGTAGTGAAAATTCTTCTGAGGTGAACTTCGCTTATCTGATTGATGAACAAAATCTCGTTCAACTTCCCGCAACTTATATGGAAGAAACTTTTTTTGACGAAATATATTTTGTTAGAACCGCAGAAAATTATTTAAATTTTCAACATCCATACGAATGGACTCATCCACCCCTTGGAAAATTAATAATCGCATCAGGAATCGCTATCTTTGGTTTTAATCCTTTCGGCTGGAGAATAATGGGAGTAATTTTTGCAACATTAATGATTCCATTAATTTACTTCATCGGAAAAGAATTATTTCAAACTTGGATAGGAGGTTTTTCAGTAGCATTTTTGTTAACATTTGATTTTATGCATTTCACTTTAGCAAGAATGGCAACAGTTGATACTTATGTTATCTTCTTTTCAATTGCTTCACAATTATTCTTCTTAATCTATTTGAAAAATTTGCGCCAGAAAGGATGGAAGGAAACACCCACAAAACCATTATTTTTTGCAATTTTATTTTTCGCATTAGGTTTTTCAACAAAATGGATTGCAATTTATGGTTTTGTTGCACAAATCGCAATTCTTTTTATTATTAGACTAAAAGAGGTTTTAAAAAATAAAAAAATTAGCTTATCTGATAAAATAAACGTATTTCTTGATCATCCTTACACCACTATTTTGGAATTTATACTGATATCTGTGCTGGTGTATTTTTTGACCTATATCCCAGATATTTTGATTGGTAGAACAATTTTGGATGTTTTTGGTCTGCAGGGAGGAATGTATAATTACCATTCAACATTAAATGCCACTCACGCTTTTTCATCAGCATGGTGGAGTTGGCCTTTAATACTAAAACCAGTTTGGTTATATGTATCCAATCTCCCGCTTGGCATAAAATCCACAATTGTACTTTTAGGAAATCCTGCAGTTTGGTGGACTGGTTTTTCATTAATAATCTTAGCAACAGAGAGAGTTTTTAGGAAAAAAAGTTTTGAATGTAGTTTCATAGTAACGTTTTTCTTCATTCAATGGATTCCATATATGTTAATTTCAAGAATCACGTTTCTTTATCATTTCTACATTAATGTACCTCTACTTTGTTTAGCATCAGCTTACTATCTAAGTAAATATTGGACAACAAAGTGGGGAAAAATCGTAAGTTTAATTTATTTTTCTATCGTTATAATTTTGTTCGGATACTTCTACCCTATTATTTCAGGTAATCCAGCTCCAGTTTCGTGGATAGATAACTTAAAATTGCTTCCGGGATGGTCTTTTTAACGAATGAAACTGAATAAGAAATCACAAGTCGCAAAATTATCAGTAATATTTCCAGCATATAATGAAGCAGATGTGTTAGAGGATACTATTAAAAAAGTAATTCTGAATTTGGATACTTTTGCTGATTCTTATGAGATAATTATTGCTGAAGACGGAAGCACTGATGGGACGAATAAATTAGCATCTATGCTTGCTGAGAAAGACACTCGCATTAAACATATACATAGACAAAAAAGGCTTGGTAGAGGAACAGCACTTAAAAATAGTTTTAAAAAAAGCAGCGGAGAGATCCTTGTTTACATGGATTTGGATCTGGCTACAGATCTGAGTCATTTAAGAGAGTTAATTGAAGCTATAAATATAGAAGGTTTTGATTTAGCAACAGGATCAAGACTTCTTTCTAAAAGCAAAGTAAATAGAAGTTGGACACGTAATTTAGCATCTAGCTCTTATAATCTAATAGTTAGAAAACTTTTAGGATCAAAAATTAAGGATCATCAATGTGGTTTTAAATCCTTTCGAAGAGAACCTTTACTAATTTTAGTAGATGAAGTAGAAGCTACCCATTGGTTCTGGGATACTGAAATTCTTGTGAGAGCAAATCGAAGAGGTTATAAAATAAAAGAAATTCAAGTTTTATGGAAAAGTGGAAAAGAAACAAAAGTTAGGCTCTTAAAAGACTCCCTTAATATGTTTTGGCAAGCATTGTCGCTATGGTGGCGACTTAAAAAAAATAATTGAATTCATTTTTTTGCAGCATAAAGAACAAACCCTCTTGCTACAAAGGATAAACCTAAAACCATGAGAATCCCTGCCCAAAACACCCACCAATTGTTTATGCTAGTTGAGGTATTGAGAAATCTAATAACAAGATAACTGGTACCCAGCCAGTAAATTAAACTGCCTAATGTTTCAGCAATTTTTTTCTGTGAAGATGTCGTCTTAAGTCGTGCAAATAATAATAGAGCTTGGAATAAACCTAAACCTAAACAGAATTGAAATACTGCACCGTAAAGAACAAAGTGGGTTGATGGAGTAATAGGTGCAGGTAAGAATAAACCTGCTTCTGAATTAAGAAATCTTGTTGCGGGAACTTCAGCAAGAGTAAATGAGTTAAAAAAATCTATAATTTTATCCCATAAATTATTTGGTTGAGCTAAAGCAAAAACGACTCCAACCAGAATCAGGACTACTCCAGCAGAAATGGCATAAATTAGTCGTTCGTTTTCAAAAAGTGGTTGGGTTTGTATATTTACATCTTCATTCATCTTGGTTTCCTTTGTCCTAATCGATTATTCACTGATAAAACACATAAAATTTTCTATGTTTCAATCATAGAAAGTAAACATTTTAAATAGTAATTATGGATAAAAGAATAGAGAAGGGAAAATTATGTCATATTGTGCTAAATGTGGCAATAAAATTGATGAAAATATGGCTTTCTGTCCTAGGTGTGGAGCTCCTGTAAAATCTGGAGTTGATTCTTCAGCTCATTTTCAAAATCAAAGAGGAGAGAAAGCTGAAAAAGATGAAAAACAAGAAAAAAATGAAAAAGACGATCCTGAGAAAAAAGAAAAGCAAGAAAAGGGTGAATATGGGTTTATTGGTTGGTTAGTTGGAGGGTTGATATTAATAGCTGTAGGTGTATTGTTTATTCTTCAATTCTCTGATATAATTCCATCTGGCACTATGGGACCAATTATGTTTTTAATAATTGGAAGTTTAGTGATAATTGCTGCACTCTATTACATATTTTCAGCACGAAAAAGAACTCCAACCACTTAAAGAATCCAACCGAGAAAAAGACGATAGAGTCTATGTTCTAGAAGCGTCAAAGTCTTACGTCTGCCAAATACTCTGAAATAGTTTTTTCCTGCAGATTCTATCAAATCCCCTATATCATAACGAGGAAACATACAAGAGGAAATCAACAAGCTTCCCCATTCACCTCGTTTGAGATCATGCAGCATTTTTATTCCATTGCCAGTTTTAACTTCAAAGAAATAAGAGTCGTAGTTTGGTGTAAAATATGGCAGCTCATCTAATTGTTGTCCGAAGACTCCTTCAGTTGCAGTATACATCTCAATAATAGGTGCTGATCCAAAATATTTCCTGAAAATAGGCGCATATTTAAACTGAATCTTTGGTACACTAGTACAAAATAATGCTTTAAAATTCCAAATATCAGATGGTTTTTTTCCGTATTTACGTTTTATATATCTCGCAAAAGATAGAATTACAGGAACTACACCCATTGTAGCAGTTATTTTCTTTTCAAAAGCAGTGTGATAAACTAAATCAAATCTTTTCTCCCAGAGCTTCCTAGTAATTCCAGAACCAATTGCATCTATTTGCTCTTGTCTCGGAACCAAACTTACTCGATCAAACATTGGGTTGAGTCTCGCATAAGTACCCGAACTGTAACCATAAGTCACCTTTTTTTCGTTTACTGTCATATTATGGACTGCAGAAGGAAAATTCAGGTTAAGTATGTCGCCAGTGAAAACCTCAAAGTTCTTTTTTCTAAGCGCGTAGTTTATTATAGCTCTTGCACCACAAGAAAAAATCTGCTTCAAATGAGCCTCAGTAGCTGGTAAAACTTTTGAGTTCCCAGTTGATCCTCTTGTCATAACCCAATAATCAGGATCCTCAGAAAGAATTGATTCGAAGTTGCCTTCACGAACTTTTACTAAATAGGGTAATAAACTTTTGTAATCTAAAATAGGAAAATTTTTTTGGTAGCTCTCTAAATCAGTTACCTCGGAGACTTTACAACTTTTTCCAAAATCTGTTTTTGCATAATCAATTAATAGTTTACTCAGAACTTGTTCTTGGGCTATTTTTGGTTTTTTAATTGATTCATACCATGGACTAATAATAGGTTCCAAAATTGAGGTAATAGCGGTTTCATCAGACAGCATAACTGTTCTCATAATCCTTGTTTCAATTGGTTTATATGTTTCTCCAATCAATACCCCATTGTGGGAAAGCTTTTTCCAAAGGTGAGTTTAGGTGGTAGAAAATGTCCGTCCAATAGCAAAGAAGATTTCTGAACTCAAGATTCAAGGTGCAAGAAATATCGCTATAGCCGCCATTGAAGCTATTGTAGAATTATCCAAAGTAACAAAAGCTAAAACTAAAAAAGAATTTTTAATTGAACTAAGCGAAGGAAAAAAACTGCTTTTTAATTCAAGAGAAACTGAACCTCTTATGAGAAATGCAATAAGATGGATAATTAACCAAATAGAAAAAACTGGGAAAAAAGAAGTTTTAAAGTTATCCCAAATCCTAAAATCAAGCGCTGACGAATTTTTGAAAAAACTAGAAGAGTCACAAGAAAAAATAGTGAATATTGGAAAAAAAAGAATAAGAAAAAACTCAATTATCTTAACACATTGTCACTCATCAACTGTAACAAAACTTTTAATCGATGCAAACAAAGATGGCAAGAATTTTGAAGTTTTTTGTACAGAAACAAGACCTGTTTTTCAAGGGAGGATAACAGCTCAAGAATTAATAACAAATGGCATAAAAACAACACTCATAGTAGATTCAGCAGCACGTTCCATAATAAAGGAGATTGATTTAGTTTTAGTTGGCGCAGACGCGATAACCTCGGAAGGTAATGTTATTAATAAAATAGGAACAAGCACAATCGCATTAGTAGCCAAAGAGGCCAGAAAGCCTTTTTATGTAGTTTCAGAACTTTTAAAGTTTGATCCAGCCACCGTTTGTGGAGACTATGAAAAAATAGAGGAAAGAGATCCAAGTGAAATTTGGAAGGACGCACCTGGAAACCTAATTATTAAAAATCCGGCTTTTGATGTAACAAGAAGAGACTTTATTCATGGCATAATTTGTGAACAAGGAATAATACCACCCCATTCAATATTTGAATTAGTTCGTAGAAATTACAAATGGATTTTTAAATAGAAATCAGGTTTTCCAAAGATCGATAGCTTTTTTCAACTCATCATGAGTTTTTGAGTATTCCCTCAGACTAACACCATTGAGGATAGCGTCTACAGCTTGTCGCATTGCTGTTGCTCCAGCAGTTGTACCACTTGGATGACCATGAATACCTCCTCCAGCTTGAATTATAAAATCTCTTCCAAAAGTATCAATTAAGGCAGGTATCAAACTTGGATGCAGCCCTCCTGATGCAACAGGCATAACTTTTCTAAATCCTGCCATATCAGTTTTGAGAGCAGCAATATTATCTAATACTTCATCTTTTGTTTCTGACATTTTTCCCACGACAGTACCAACATGAAGTTGATCAACCCCAATAATTCGTGAAACTTTAGCGATTGTTCTCATAGCTAAACCATGTTTTGGCTTTTTCGTAAATGCAGCATGACCTGCTCTATGTGCATGAATTACTAGGTTAAAATTCTGGTCTCTTAATGTCTGAAGAGCTGAAAAACCACAAGTCAAAATATCAACCATTACATATTTACCGCCATTTTCTTGAACAAATTCAGCTCTTCCTATCATCTTGTTTGTTTCAGCAGTGATGTTTGCCATGTAGACTTTGTTTTCACCTGTGTTTTCTTCAGCCTTATCTTTAACTTCTAAAGTTTTTATTATCCGGTCTTCAAAAGGATTAAAATTCTGACTGCTTAAATTCTCATCATCTTTAACCACATCACAACCACCCATCCAAGCATCATAAGCAACTTTAGAATGATCGATAGTCCTCAAACCCAATTTCGGCTTAATTATAGTTCCAACAAGAGGACGATCAGAAACATTTAGCAGTTCTCTTATTCCCTTAATACCAAATTTTGGACCCTTGAAACTTTCTAATAAAACATCAGGCATTACGATATCAACAAGTCTCAAATTTTCTAAAGCTTTGAGACCAAAAACATTTCCTGCAACACTACTAAGTATATTAGGCATATTACCTTTCTCAAAAAGAAAAACAGGATATGCAATTTTTACAAAATTATTCTTAATATCAAACACAGTAGCTGCTAGTCCTCTCATGTACGGTTTTTCTGTAGTAAGTTCTGTCCAAGTCCCAATCGAGCTTTCAGCTGCTATTCCACCTGCCGCTTCCTTTAAACTAATGCCTTTCGGTTCAACAAAAAAAGTACACAAAAGATCAGATGGACTTGGCACATAATTCAAATTTACAAAATCCAGATATTCCAAGACGATTATCCTCTCTAAAGATAAAAATTGCAAGTTCCTTAAAATCTTTAACTGTAAACACGTCTCTAGTAGATTATGAGTTTCATGAAGTTATCCGCAGAAGTTTTGAAAATAACTGCTGGTGGAAAAAGAATTGCAATTATCTCAGAGGAAACAGCAAATTCGCTAGGAGTTCATTCATCAGATAGGATAAGAATAATTTACGCTTCTCAAGAAATGATTGCCATCACAAATATTGCCTCTCATTTTCCTCGAAACCAGATAGGATTTTATGAAGAAATCTCCAGTACGCTTGGATTGAAAGGGGGTGAAACAATAGTTGTTGAGCATGCTGAGCTTCCAGAATCAATAGCTCATGTAAGAGCAAAAGTAAGTGGGAAAAGATTAAGGGAAAAAGAGATAAAAAAAATAGTTGAAGATGTCGTTGAAAGACATTTAAGTGATGTTGAAATCGCAGCATTTCTTACAGCATTACACATTTATGGCTTAAGTCTTGGTGAAAACGAAGCTCTTTCAAAAGCAATGGTTCAAACTGGTAAAACACTTGACTTTGGACAAACTCCAATTCTAGATAAACACAGCATCGGAGGTATCCCTGGAGATAAAACCTCAATATTAGTTGTTCCAATTATTGCAGCTGCGGGATTTACAATCCCCAAAACATCTTCAAGAGCTGTGACTTCACCTGCAGGTACCGCAGATCGGTTTGAAACTCTATGTCCGGTAAAATTATCTATGCAAGAAATAAAAAGAGTGGTAGAAAAAACAAATGGATGTCTTGTTTGGGGGGGAGCTTTAGATTTAGCTCCAGCTGATGATCTTTTTATTCAAGTTGAATACCCTCTGGGAATTGATCCTCTTCTTTTACCATCTATTCTTAGTAAGAAAAAAGCAATAGGTGCAACTCATGTTGTAATTGATATACCAACGGGAAGAGGAGCAAAAATCAAAGATCTTGCAGAAGCATACTCATTGGCTTCTGATTTTGTGGATTTGGGTAAAAGATTACAAATGAATATTCAATGTGCACTCACGTATGGTGAACAACCTTTAGGTTTTGCTGTTGGACCTGCACTTGAAGCTAAAGAAGCATTATCTACTATCATGGGAAAAGGACCTGCTGATTTGAAGGAAAAAGCCATTACTTTAGCTGGAATGCTTTTTGAGATGGTTGGATTAAAAGATGGAAGACAAAAAGCACAAGATATTTTGCAATCTGGAAAAGCTGAGAAAAAACTAAGAGAAATCATAAAAGAGCAAGGAGGAAAATCTAATGTAAAACCTGATGAAGTTGTTCTAGGTGATAAAATAGCTTCGATAAGAGCAAAACAATCAGGTAGAGTTTCATGGATAAGCACTGAAAGTATTGCTCATATTGCAAAAGTGGCTGGTGCGCCCAAAGCTAAAGGAGCAGGAGTTGTTTTAACAAAAAAATTAGGAGAAAATGTTAAAGAAAATGCGATTCTTTTGGAAATTTATGCTGAAAGAAATAATAAACTAACAACAGCGTTAGAGCTTGCAAAAAAACTTCAACCAATTGTGTTGAGTAAAAAAATTAGAGATCAAATATTAATAGATAAAATTCCTGAAAAATTCAGTGCAGAAAAACCATTCATGTTAGAAAGATAGGGAAGAAAAGTAGAATAATAATTTATTAGTTTGAATTATAAAAACTATAAAAAAATTGGGATTAGCGCGCTCTACTGCGCACTTTAGGTCCTAACAAAGTCCAAAGCCAATCCACAAACTCTCTCACGTTCTTGGTTTGAATATGAACCTCACCAGGCCCAGTAACCTCAGTCACCAAACCCTCACCACCCAAAAGAGTTTCCTTTAATCCGCCAAACTTTTTAACTTTGTAATTACAAGACTCACTAAAACCAACAAGATGAAAATTATCAACAATCAGCGTTTGACCTGAATCTAAAGTATGTGTATCGATTGCACCAAACGTGTTAATGAACAAGGACCCATTGCCCTTTGCTTTGAGCATAAATAATCCTTGGCCAAACAATCCCTTAGTGAAACCTTCCCATTTTACATCTAATTCGACATCTTGTGATGATGCAATGTATGCGGATTTTTGAATAACAAATCCCTGACCAGGCTTAATATCAAGTTTTTCTATATCCCCAACTGGTGCAGCTACTAATCCTATTTCTCCAGGGCCATTTCTGGCGGTATATTCGTTTACCCAAAAAGATTGGCCTCCAATCAGCTTTAATCCAAGGCTACCTAAGAGACTTTTTTCTCTTTTTTTGGTGTGTGCTTCTATATTTGTGTCCATGTAGGTTAGTGCGCCTGACTCTGCAGTTATAGACTCATCTTGATCTAACTTAACTACAAGTAACGAGTAGGAAGGACTATATTTTATTTCATATTTCATATCAAACGTTCTCCGGCTAATTCATTAATAATAGGGAATTATTCTAAATAAATCTTAAGAAACGCAAATTGTGAAAGTCGTTTAGAATCGTTTTGGATCAGTATTTATATCAACTATAACTGCAGTTTTGGCTGAGAGGCATTTTTCAACTGCTTCTTCAAGTGCCTCAGGTTTTGTTACTTCAATTCCTAATCCTCCAGCATTTTTTGCAAAGCTAGCATAATTAAAATTGTACAGATTTGTTTGCCAATTTTTATAACCTTCAACTTTTTGTTCTTGCATAATCATTCCCAAACTTTGATTATTCATGACAAAGACTTTAACGTGTAAATTATATTTCAACGCAGTCAAGAAATCAGCCATAACCATTGAAAAGCCACCATCACCAGTTATACAAATACAGTCTCTATCAGGATAGGCAATTGAAGCAGCTAATGAACCCGGCAGACCAAACCCCATAGATGCCAAATAGCCACTTAAAATCATTTTTTGTGTTGATTTCATCTGAAAATTTCTTCCAAACCACCAACAATTTTCACCTACATCCAAAGAAATTACAGCATTATTGGGAAACTTTTCACTAAAAACCTTCATTATATATTGAGGTCTAATTGGATTCAAAGAAGAATCAGCTTCTTTTTCAATTAATTTTAGCCAGCTATTTTTCAGTCGTTTAATCTCACTTAGATATGAAGAATTAAGTTTACTTTGAACTTTTTCGGTTAATCTAGGAACAATGATAGCACTATTACCAATTAAACCTAATTCAACAGGATAATTCTTTGCAATCATCTTCATATTGATATCAATTTGAATTGTTTTCTTTTCTGGGATCCTCGTTTGATCAGAGTAAGAAGCCCCAACAACTATTAACAAATCAGCTTTTCTTACAAGAGCTGCTGCAGCAGTTGAAGCAATTGATCCGTGACACCCAACATATAGAGGTTCATTTGCGTCCAGAAGTCCTTTAGCTCGAAAAGTCGCTACTATAGGAGCAGAAATTTTTTTAGCCAATTTTAGTAGGTTCTTTCCTTGGGATATTGCACCAAATCCAGCTATAATAACTGGCCTTTTGGATTCACCAATCACTTGTGCCGCCTTTATTATGAGCGAGTCTTTTGTTCTAAAAGCTAAAGTGGTAATTCTACCTTCCAGGGGGCGAATTTCTGTTTCATAAGGAATTGATTGAACGTCTCTTGGAACACCAAGATGAGATACACCACGATCTAAAAGAGAATGCTTCAAAGCTAAAGTAGCCAAAGTTGTAGTTTGGTTCTTTGCCATTAGTATTTTATTGAATACACAAATTGGTTCAAAAAAAGAATATTGATCAATTTCTTGAATAGAACCTGGACCCATCAATTGTCTTGCAACCAAACCTGTCAGCGCTAAAACAGGTGATTTATCTAGGCTAGCATCATACAATCCTGTTGCAAGATTAGTCGCGCCAGGTCCTGAGACTCCAAGACAAGCAGCAATATTACCTGTTAGCTTCCCATAAGCTGATGCCATAAAAGCAGCAACTTGTTCATGTCTAACTTGAAAAAATTGAATTTTGTTACTTTTTCTTAATGCATCAACAATTCCAAGTGTTGAAGTACCCGGAATTCCAAAAACATACTTTACACCCCACTCTGCAAGCTGTTCTATTAAAACATCAGAAACAGTGTGGTCTTTAGTTTTTATTTTAGATTTCTCAGTAAGCATGACGAAAACTGTTTTTGCGGATCCGCAAACGGGACAAACCCATTCCTTTGGCAAATCAGAAAATTTCACCGATTCATTATCTTCATCATAAACAAAATTGCAAACAGTACACCTAAACTTAGCCATTTATAACCCTCAAAAGTTATCAGATACCAAGAGATTATTCAAACTTATCTACTTTTTCTACTAATCGGATTTAGTCTTATAGAATAATAAAAGAGATTTACGAGAGGGATAAACCGTATCACACCACCAATATCTTCAAAATTACCGTCTCTTTTTTTAGATGGATAAAATTGATATTTAATAAAGCTCATTTTTTTAAGATTGAGTCATTTATGGATTCTTACTTGACTGTGAATAACAGACTGTTATTTTGTAGATCTTTTAAATTGCCTTATTTTGGTCTTTCACTAAGAGTGATTTTTAGAAAATACAATAATAATTTGAATAAAAACTAAAATAGTAATGGGGTTCATGCCATGGAGCTGGGGATGGGAATTGAACCCATATAGAGCAGCTCTGCAGGCTACCGCCTGAACCATTCGGCCACCCCAGCAAGAAGAGTCTAAAGCCGAGACTAAAATAAATATATTGTTTGTTAAATTATGAAAGATAATAACATATTAGATCAGATATGAATTAAAAAGCAGAATTGATTTAATCAGACTCTTTTTTGGGGGACTCCTTGTTTTAATACCTGGGTCGCAAGGCTAGCCAAAAAAATTATTCCAAAAACTAATGCTGCAATTCCAATCTTATAACCTGCTTCTATATCCGAATAGAAAATTGCTACAAATGAGATGAGCATTAATATCACTACAAGAATTTCTTGAACACCAGATAAACTATTCAAACCTAATCTTGAACTCATTTTAATCCCTTTTAATTATCGGTGTTCTACAACGTAACTTATTAGTTTTATCTTAATCTAAAAACTTTCTTAACAACCAATATGGTTTGATGAATTGAATAAGCTTTTATAAGAATGAAAATGAGATGTTTACTAAAAAATAATCGCTTAAAAGGCGAAGGCGCAAATTAGATGCCCCATATTAAAAAAATAGAAGTTAAAGGCTTCAAATCTTTCGGACCAAAAACAGTTAAAGTAAATCTAGATAAAGGTTTCACAGTCATAACTGGTCCGAATGGAAGTGGAAAAACTAACATTATGGATGCGGCTTTATTTGCTCTAGGTGAACTAAGTTCTCGAAGGTTGAGAGCTGAAAATGCCGCAAAATTAATTTTTCATGGATCTGAAAAAGCAGGTCTACAAAGAGGAAAAAAAGCCAAGGTAATAATTCAATTTGATAATTCGGATGGTACAATGCCTGTAGACACTCTCACAGTCACTGTTTCGCGGGAAGTATTTAGAAATGGACAAAGTGTTTATAGATTAAACGGTCGAAGAATTTCTCGAAAACATATTATTGAAATTTTATCAATGGCTTCAATTAGTAGTTCAAGTCAGAACATAATCCCTCAAGGCACCATAACCCGATTAACCGATATTACTCCAATGGAAAGAAGAAGAATAATCGAAGATCTAGTTGGTATAGCCCAATATGACTCAGAAAAAGCAGATGCTGAAAATAAATTACGAGCAGCAGATATCTCAATTCGTACAGCTATGGGAAGAATTGATGAAGTTCAAAAAAGATTAGATGATCTTGAACGGGAACGCAATGGATTATTACGTTATAATTTTATCCAAAAGGAAATTAAAAAATTTCAAGCTGTAAAAATCTCCCATGAAATCACACAAATTAATCAAAAGTTAGAGAAATCTTCAGCTCAAGTTGAAAAAGTGGGAAGAAAAGTTGAAAAATTCAGAGCTTTGCGGGAAGGCCACCGATCGAAAAGGCGGGAGATCGAGGGAGACTGGAGAAAATTAAGTTCAGAAATTGTTGACGATGGTAGTTCACAAGTATTAAAGGTACAGATCAAAATAGGTGACCAAAGATCAAGTTTAACCGAACTTAAAACAAAAATAGGTTCAGGAAAAGCTAGTTTAGAAAGCCTAGGCAGGGTAAAGGAAAACACTTCAGAACAATTCCTATCTATTCGGAATGAGATTAAAGAGGACCGAATAAAAAGTAGAAAACTTCAAAAAAGCAACGAAAAAATTCAATTGGAGATCAAAAACAAAGAGAGTGAACATGAAACATTAGCAACACAAACAGCCCAGTTATGGGGAGGGTTAGGGGAGAATAATAAAAGGATTAGAGAGATTGAACAGCAAATCCAAGAGAATTATAGAAAACTCGCATTTCTAAGATCAGAGTATCTCAAAGATCAAAACGTAATACAACTTACATCCAGACGAAAGAAAGAATTGGAAGAAAGAAAAACAATATTTGCTGAAACTTCATCTGAACTTGAAAAATCTCTTATTGAGCTTAAAAAAGTCCAAAAAGACCAAAAAACACAGCTTAAAAATCTAGAACAAACTGTAGAGAAGAGAAAAACACAAAGAGATACAGTCAAAAATGAGATTTCGGAGGCAGGAAAAATTGCTAATTCTGCAAAGGCCGCAGTAATAGAATTTGTTACTCAAAGAGAATTAGCTGAAACTGTGGCTGCTGGAGAAAGAGCCCTAAGGAGTATAGAAGAACTAAGCCAGGTTGGAGGAATCTCAGGAGTTGAGGGCCGATTACGAACCTTGATTAAGGTTGATAAAATCTATAAAAAAGCTATAACTGCAGCAGCCATAGGATGGCTTGACGCATTAGTTGTAAAAGATTTTGATACAGCTTTCACATGTATAGAAACTCTACGCAAGATGAAATTAGGAAGAATAAAGATTATCCCAATTCAAGGCACTTCAAAACCGAGAAAACAAAAAATTCCAAACCACAGAGGAGTTATTGGCATTGTATCCGATTTTATCAAATATAAATCTGAATTTGAATCAGCAGTGAATTTTGTTTTTGGAGACACATTAATAGTTACAGATGATAAAACAGCGTTTTCTTTATCAAGTCAAGGACACCGCGTTGTCACTAGGAGTGGAAATCTATATGAGGCTGGAGGAGCTTTTGAAAGCGGATATTATCGTGCGCCAATAGATTTTTCAAAGATAATTCCGAGTGAAAACGCAATCACAAGTCTTGATGAAGCAGTAAATTCGCTACAACAACATCTTTCTCAAAGAGACCGAGACATAATATTCTTTGAAGAAGAAATTGAACGCACTAAAATCGAAAGAGCTCGCTTACTTGAATCA
>Ga0255454_1012_pt1 | contig 15977 bp, 14 predicted proteins | sample ANMaggQBNCT01K10_FD_182653 | JGI IMG/M metagenome (GOLD analysis project Ga0255454, IMG submission 182653) | Sediment cell enrichment communities from methane seep in Santa Monica Basin, California, United Staets - ANME aggregate JGI... | ecosystem: Environmental > Aquatic > Marine > Cold seeps >... | reverse complement strand
ATGAATTTTTGGAGTTTTAAACATCAACTGTTTTATCCTATTACTTGTGATTTAGACCTTTCCGTTTTAATTGATGTTAAGGGTTTAATGAGACTCTTTGGCGCGGATTGCGCTCAAGACTTAATTAGCCCTTTTTTCTACATTTTATTATTTTTTAACTATTTTACCCCGAAAAAAGTGGGGGAAGATTAGATTTTGTTTTTTATTCTATTTTTTTCTGCGAAGTAAAAGAAATGTTGCGATTCCAATCGCTGCGATTATTGCGATTGTTGATCCTGCAATGTACACGTCGGTTAGGGGTGCTGGTGTTGGTTCAGGTGGTGTTGGAGTAGGTGTAGGTGTTGACGTCGGAGTAGGTGTAGGTGTTGGCGTAGGATCAGGTGGTGGGTAGCTTGTCAATCCTAAGTCGGCCTGCTCAAAACAGTAGACATTATTATCGAAACCTCCTATGTAGACTCTGCTATTGTAGAGGCTGGGTGAAGACCAATGCTGAGAGCCAGTCTCGTAATATGAGAGTTTCTCTCCGGTCTTTGCGTCTAGGACGTATAAGGCTCCCTGTTCATTAGGGGCGTAGATTCTACCGAAGGAGTAGGTCGGTGCTCCGTATATCTCACGCGCTAGGAATGCCCTCCAGGCGACGTTACCCGTTGTGACGTTGAGGGCGATCAGATCGAACATATTCTGCGTGTAGACCAAACCGTCAGCGTAGACCATGGAGGCAAAGTTAGGTTGCCACGAAGTGCCCGTCCATTTCCATTTGATGGCGCCTGTTGTCGCGTTTATACAGTAGTGATCATAGGCGTCGGCTGGCAGAAATACCATGTCGTCTGCGACGGTTGGGGATGTAACCGTTGCAGGGAAATATCCCCCATAAGGGATGCCGACCTGCCAGATGACGGATCCATCGTTGGCGTCGAGCTTGACAAGGGTGCCATTAGGACGTGGGGTTGTCGAGGGGATATACACTGCGCCGTTAACAACAGCAGGAGAGCTGCAGATAGGCGTTGGTGTCGAATATGTCCAGATTATGTTTCCACTGTTAGCGTCTAGACAGTAGAGGTTTTTGTCAAGTGAACCCACATAAACCCTGTTTCCAACCACAGCGGGAGAAGATCTTATTGTTGCCCAAGAAAATGATGAGTAGTCTATGAAGCCGCCAGCATATGTTTCCCATAGTTGTGTGCCGTCCTCCGCGTCTAGACAGTAGATGTTGCCGTCGTCAGCACCAGTATAAACCTTGCCATCAACCACGGCTGGTGAAGACTTGACTTGGTAGCCGGTTGCAAACGTCCATATCTTGCTTCCCGTATCAGCGTCAATAGCGTAGATGTTCTTGTCATGTGAACCCACGTAAACTACTCCATCAACTATGCTCGGTGATGAGCTGACTGCAGCGCCTGTCTTAAATTTCCATCTGAGTGCCAGGTTGGTAGGACCTGTGCCATGAGCGCTATTCGCTGGATCGCTACGCCACATAGACCAATCAATGGGGGTATTACTAATACACCAGACTTCGTCTCCTGTAGCAGGTCGTGTAATTATTCCGCCACCGATTTGTAAAGTGGTTTTGAAGGCAGGTATAATGTAGAGGTTGCCGTAGGCGATGCTATGAGGGCCATTTGGAGCATTGACGCCTATTGGGAGTGTCCATATGAGTTTTCCAGTCTCAGCGTCGAGGCATGCATATTCATTTTTACCTGGTTCGTGAGTGTTTGGGTCAGTGTAGATATCGTCACCTGTTTGTGCGTAAACTTTGCCACCTCCAACAATTGCGTGTCCATGATAGAAGACGCCTGGGCCTTTGTATTTCCATACCATCTTTCCAGTCTTTGCGTCTAGAGCGTAGAGGTGTGCGTCTTGGTTGAGCGAGTAGACCTTGCCGTTGTATGCAGCAATTCGGCCAGCCCAGAATGCCCAGGGTGTATCGGGATGGAATGTCCATAGTAGCTCGCCAGTAGTCGCGTTCCAGCATACAAAGTTGCCGTCGAGTTGGCCAGAAAAGATCCTGCCCATGTAATAGCACATACTATAGCTTGCGTAGGCTGTTGTTGGTGTTTCCCAGATGATTTCTCCTGTTGTAGCGTTTATGGCATGTATAAATGTAAATCTTTTTGTAAACACCATTCCATCGCCATAAACATCAATTGCTTCTTTTTCAAGCTGATCCGTTAGATTCCATGCTGATATTGGTGGTTGCGATAGATCAGAAAGATCCCAAGCGCGCCCACTTCCCTCGAAGATCATTTTTTCCTCTCGACTATAAAACGAGGAATAACCTAAAGCGACTGGGGATGTCCATAAGATATTCCCAGTTTCTATTTCAAGACAGGTTCTTCCAATCATCATACGAGTATCATCAAGCTTAACCACTCCAATACCGCCATATGGACTAAATGCGGGAACTTGCACTGCCCAGACGGTATTTCCCGTGAATGCATCGAGGGCAAAAGCGTGTGTACTATTGAAGACGAAGACTTTGCCGTTAAAGGATTGCAAATCCCCAGGTTGACCCCCTCTCACTAGGCCTGGTATTGTGATTTTCCATAGTATCTCTGGTGAGTCCGGGGCTGGTCCCTCGGATGAGTAAGTTAAAGAGGAGGTTGCACCCATCTGCATCCACTCGTATTGAAGTAAGTCTCCGTAATCATCTTGAGCTTCTATAGTGTTTGGAATTGGAGCAATTGCGATTAGTGCAGAAATAGTTAGAAGTAGAGCTAAAGCGATTGTTGTTATTGTTTTTGTCTTGTTCATTATTTTTCATTTTCCTTAAAATTTAAATTATTTATTAATCAACTCAATAAATATTTAACATATTTGACAACCACGTTATATAATTACAACAAAACAATGTTATATTTGAATTAAAACAATGCCCATAAATGAAAAAATATAATATATGAAAAGTCACAATAAAAAAATTAATATCTGATAGAAACGGTATTAATGAAAAACCCGTTATTGAAATAAGAAGAAAAAAGAGAAAAGGTTATTGAATAATTTGATTTCTGTTGCTATCGTAAAGTGATATGTCAATGAAAAAATCGATAGAAAGAAAAAACGAACTCAAGAGAGTCTCTGACAGGATTAAGTATTGTCCTACATGTGGCTCAACGAACATTTTTTGGGCTTTTGGGCTTCCTCAATTGTGGTCGCTCTGGGAATGTAAAGAATGCGGCTACAAAGGAGCATTGGTTCTTGAAGGAGGCAACCTGGGGGTAAAACTTAGAAAAGAGTGGGAGAAAAAGCATCGAGAAATGCAACGAGATAACCGTTGATAGAACACTATGTTGGTAATGTGCGCATATTCACATTTCTGGTGCGTCCGTAGAATGTCAACTCGCCTTCTTTTTAGTTTAGACACTGTCGTATTAAACAGTAATTCCTAATTGAATTTATGGTAAATTAGGGTGCGAATCCCACAATCTCCTTGAACTTATGTAAGTATATATAAGCTTACACGTATAAAAGATTTATGGAAGAATTTACTATTAAATTAAAAATTAACTTCTATTGATTCTATAGTACTGTTTCATCGTTATTTTTGTATTGAATTCCAAAAATGATTATATTGATGATAATTTGCCTTATCATAAATTCTCTTCAACCTGAGTAGTCTTTTCCCGGTATAGTGTTTTGCTAAAACACTTCTCGGGGCTCTTCCTTGAAATATATCAATAAACCTATCAGGAACTCCCAATTCACCCATCTCAGTACTAACCTATCCCTTAATCTCCAATCAGAATAAGTATTTTTTTTGAAAAGTACTATATATTCAATATTTATTTTTAGTCAGGTGCAAAATAATGAGTAATTCTGATTCTTATCTGCAACGAGAAATAGTTGCTTACTTGAAACTATGGAAGAAAGTTAAGAAAGCTAAAGCTGTCAGATATATAATGAAAAGATTGGGAGCATCAAACTCTGAAGCTGTAACGATACTTCATCAATTGATAGATTCTGGTTTGATTCACCAAAGCGTAGACTATACATCTGAACCGCCAATAATTTTTGTAAAAAGCGGAAAAAAAGCTATTCTTGAAAAAGAAACAAAAGCTATTCTTGAAATAGAAAAAAAATATAAATTAAAAGAAGAGTTTGAAATTTCAAAAGTTCTTGAAGCTTACAAAAAAAGCTCCAACCCCTTCAGTAAAAAAATATTGAGAGAAATAATTAACGAAACTGGCTTTGATTTTCGCACGGTTAATGGGAGATTAAGGCAATTAATCAATAATGAACAGATTAAACCAAAAAGGTTTCAGTATGTAATTGAAGAGTTCAAAAAAGATGAAAGAAATAGCTGATTAATGTTCTCTGTATCAATTGCAAATTTTCAGATTTGCTTTATCATAAATTTCTTTTAACAATCTTATTCCTAGAGTTGTATAATGTTTAGCCAGAATGTTCCTTGGAGCTCTCCCCTGAAAGACATCAACAAATCTATCGGGAACTCCCAATTCACCCATTTCAGTGCTAAACCAAGCCTTCAAAACAATATATCTAATAAGAAATTAAAGTTAATTACAACAAAGAATATTTCTTTATCTAAGAAGAAGGCGATTTTCATTTGAAAATAAAAAGGCAACCCACTTATCAAAGTATAGACTTGATAAAAAAAACAAATAGAAGACTTCTTGTTGCAGTAATAATATTAATTTCTGTGCTGATTTCAACCATTATATTATTGGATTATTATTACAAAAATAGTGCTCAAAATAACTTTGACTTAGGTTTTCAACAAGGAACTGAGAATGGAATTACAATTGGTTTTAATGATGGATATGCTCAAGGAGAAGAAGATAGATATGATGATGGATATGCTCAAGGTTTAGTTGACAGTTCTGATGATGCGTATGCTCAAGGAGAAGAAGATGGATATGATGATGGATATGCTCAAGGAGAAGAAGATGGATATGATGATGGATATGCTCAAGGAGAAGAAGATGGATATGTCCAGGGACTAATAGATGGTGCTGGAACAGGTTATACAATAAGAGATCCAACCTATCAAGAAATGATGGATTTTATCTCATCGGATGATACCAATCAAAATACTTATTCAACCGATTATATTTGTTTTGATTTTGCAGCTGATGTAATAAATAACGCGTTTTTAGAAGGGTATCGTTGTGGTTTTGTATATGTAACTTTTCCTAATTCTGATCATGGAATGATGTGTTTTGATACTGTAGATCAAGGTTTAATTTTCATTGAACCACAAGACGACAATATTTTAACTCTGATTGTGGGAGAACCTCTTTTTGACAGAACATTTTACGAAATAGATTGGGATGATACAATTGTCGATTACAGAATTATCTGGTAAATTAGCTATTACTAAAAATGTTCTAAATTGTAGAAATCAATTCTAATTAGGATCAATTAGTTAGATACGCAAGATTTTCAAATCTGCTTTATCGTAAATCCTCTTTAATCCAAGTAATCTGTTTCCTTTAGTTTCTTAGTAAATACAAGGCGAGAACAGAAAAAATTGTAAAGAAAATTCCAGAGGAAGCAAATACTGGAGCATATCCTATGTTTTGAGCAATAAATCCTGCATACAATACAGAACCAAATTCCGCAAATCTCAGCGGAATAAACAGCAATCCAATATCGACAGATACATTCGGTTTACCCTTCGTGGCCTTGGCTACAATTGACTCAAGAAAAATCCATCCAAGTCCCTCCGCCACAGCCAGAGCTAAAAACAGCCCAAAAAAATAATAATTTGATGACGCCAGTAGAAAAGTTGCGAACAAAGCAATAGAACTCTGCAAAATGACGCGCCTAATTCCAATGGAAAACCTCAACGTGCCAAAAATAACAATTGCAGCTACAAGATTATACAGCATATACGCTATCCCTACGGCAAGATAATCATAACCGATTTGTTGAATCATAAAAACAGGAAGAAGCAAATTTGATAGCGGAAAGAAAGATAAACTGAAAAACACCGAGGTTATTGAGACAAGCCAAAACATTTTTCCTTTTCTTCTCAAATTGATAATTTCTCTGAATCGGGGATTGTCTGACTTAATATTCTGTTTTGGAATTTTCCAAAGCAATGCAGATGGAATTGCAATAAAACCTGAAGCCACAATTAAAATACTAAAGGTGAAAGAGAAACCAAAATATGAAATTCCAAATCCCGCTAAAGCACTACCTACCGCAACTGAAAGAAGTAAAACAGCAATATTTCTAGTCGCATCCTTCTCCTCTTGCTTAAGAGATAATGAAAAAATAGACGTTCGACTAACTGCCCAATATGAAGATTCTTTCAAAGCTTCGAGAACCTTTCCCAGAAGAAACATTGGAATGGAACCAGCAATGAAGTATACAAAAGTGGATAACATACTCCAAGGCCAGTTCATTAGAATATAGAACCGATTCCACCCCTTTGAATCCGCAATAACAGCCATCAAAATACGAACAACCATGAAAACTAATGGCAAAACGGATATTACTACACCAATCTCTACCAAATCTACGTTTCTCTCCAGTAACAATAATGGGATTGCAAGCGTTAGAGCTCCGGATATGAAAAAATTTAGAAATGTTATTGCCAGTATTCTCTTCATTGCAATTCCACCAGGAGGATACACACTAATTCAAAACTGTCAAATTAGCTTTTTCATAAATCCTCTTCAACCTCTGCAATCTTTTTCCAGTGTAAGGCTTAGCTAAAACATTTCTGGGAGCTCTAGCCCGAAAAATGTTGATACATTTATTTTATCAAATGAATTTGCTCATAAATTTAGATAATATAATACCTCAAAACTTTTTTGAGGTTCTTTGGAGGTTCCATTACTTGTTTTAATAATCTCAGGATCTCAGGTTGAATCCGACAAATATCCTGCAAATTAATTAAGCCAATCAAGCGGTTCTCATGACTAACTGGAAGGTTCTTTATTTTTTTTTCAAACATTAAACGTGCTGCCTCCTCTAAATCAGTGCTGGGTTCAATCGTAACCAAAGGGCTTGACATTATATCCTTCACTTTTGTCTTTCTCGAGTTCTTGCCCTCTGCAACTATACGTTTTAGGATGTCTCTTTCAGTTAGAATGCCTTTTGTTTTACCTTCGGTTGTAACTATTATAGCACTTATATCTAATTGAGCCATGATTTCTGCGGCTTTCTTGACAGAATCATTCTCGTCTAGAATAACGACTTCTTTAGCCATCACATCTTCAGCTTTGATAGGGAGTAGGGGTTTATCTTTCGCCTTGTTTTTAGATTTATTTTTGGGCACAAAATCACCATAATATTATTGAAAGCATTTTAATAATAAACATGCATCTTTATTTTGCAAGAACTTTTTGAATAGATTTATTTCTTGAGGTGAGTTTTTTCCGATTTTAAACACGTGTAAGCTTTTTCCCACATTTCCAAATCTGCATATACTGTAGCTGCCTTTGCATACTTTCTTGCATTTTCAAGCTTGGATGCTTCTGCAATTGCGTGCCTTTTGCAGTGTTTAGCTTTTCTTTGCATTCCCAAGAGTTCATATTCTTTGGCTGCTTCACAATATCGTCCAATCTTTTCAAGTTTAGCAATTTTCTCTATTTTTTTAGGAATATTTACTTCTTTTTTAACAATCGAAATAAGATTTCTGCTTCTACAATATGGACAAATGTTAATTTTCGCAGCTAATATTTCTTCGTTACAGTTTGCACACTTCATTTTAGCCAATTTAGATCATTCCTTTCTTTTTCAATTTATTGCCTTGTCGATGTTTATTACCTTGGAAATAATAATGTTTTTGTTTGCAATTAAGTTATTCTTTGAAAAACTTTTTCAGTTAGATCTTCAATTTGTGTTTATTTAAAGAGTAATATTTAAAATTTTCTAGATTGTTTAATAATAAATACTTTTTAATCTAAATAATAATGGTCTAGCATAATATTTAGCTAAAACACTTCTGGGTATGCGCTCTGAAAAATCTTTATTGGACAATCACAAATAGATGATTATTATTAGTTGCATAGGTGTCATCATGGGAAAAGTCAAAACAAAGTTTAAACGTCCTCCGATGATTCTGCCTGTTTGCCTCGTCGGAGCTATCGTAGAAGGAAAACCTAACTTTCAAGCTATTGCATGGTTTAACATGGTGGATTATGATCCCTATGTTATAGGAGTATCATCAGAAAGATCACATTATACAAACAAGGGAATAAAAGAAAATAAGACATTTAGTGTAAACATACCAGCTTCTAATATGGCTTCAGTTACTGACTTTTGTGGAATTTATTCAGGTGCGAATGTTGACAAGTCAAAGGTGTTTGATGTTTTCTATGGAGAACTCCAAACTGCCCCCATGATCAACATGATGCCAATAAACGTCGAATGTAAACTCACCCAAACTATTGAACTGCACCATGCAGATTTTTTCATTGGAGAAATTGTTGGTGTATATATCGAAAATAAATATCTTCTGAATGGTAAACCAGACTTGAAAAGGATAGATCCGCTACTATATGAAGATGGCCTAAATAATTATTGGAGCCTTGGAGAATTTTTGGCTAAAGCATTTGACATCGGAAAACAATTAAAAAAAACTGATTAGAGTTATCTTGGAGAATTGTTCATTTTTTATTCTTCTTTTTCAAACAGTAAGTAATGGTTAGTACCTAATGCTAAAGCAGCATTTCCTGCACAAGCGTAAGTATGTAGATGCCAACCAGCATTTTCATATTCTTCAATTGTGTTACCAACATTTTTATGATTCCCAACTAACACACATTTCCATTTTTTCAAAAACAACCACCTTAAAAATAATATTAACAAAGGTATTAATCTGGCTTTTTGCCTCTCATCTATCTTATCTCAAATTTTTATCAACATATTTATCAACTACAGAAAAAAGAACATATTTTATGGATTACTTGGTACAAATTTAGCTACTTCCTGCAATGCCTTCACTGAGACTTCAAGCATATCATCGGTAGGTTCCTTAGTTGTTAATAGTTGAAAAGCTAATCCTGGAGCGGTCAGAATCTTGATAACAGCTGAGTTTCGATATTTGCCACTCAACCTAAGAAGTTCGTAGGATATGCTGGCTATAACTGGAATTAGCAGTATTCTGTAGGTAAGTCTTACGAAATAATCAGCACTCGGGATTATAGAGAATAATACAATACTAATGATGAGGGTTATAAAGAGAAAACTCGTTCCACATCGTGGATGTAAACGAGAAAACGATTTTACTTTTGATATTTCCAAAGGGATACCAGCTTCATAAGCATTAATAGCCTTGTGTTCTGCTCCGTGATATTGCAATATCCTTCGGAATTCACCCCATAAAGAAATCAGTGCAAGGTATAAAATAAATAATGTAAGTCGGATTAAGGCTTCTGCAACACTAAATATTACACCTGTCAGATTTAATAATCCAGCTAATAGAAAAGGTACAACAAAGAAAAGACTCATAATTCCCAAGGCGCCAACCCCAACTACCGCAAGTTCTTTGTAACCCAACGTTATACTATTTTCCTCTCCTTCTTCACTTAGAGCTGCATTTGCAGAAAATAAAATGCCTTTCATGCCTAGAAAGAAGGATTCAACCATCGCTACAATGCCTCGGAGAAATGGTACACCTAAGAATCTGTGTTTATCTGCTAGGGGTTTCAGATTTTCTATGTTAGTTAATACCTCATTGCTCGGTTTTCTGACGCAAAGCACCATGTGTTTTTTGGATCGCATCATTACACCTTCTATAAGGGCTTGTCCACCGAACGCTAGGGATAAATCTTTTTTTTTCTTAGTGACATTCAATTGATTGCACGTCTTTCTTCCACATATGGAGGTTCAAATTATTAAGGTACAAAAGAGTAAGCCTCCTTTAATTATTTTTATTTTTCTTTCTCTTTTTGTTTCAATCAATTAAAATAGTTAATTAATCAAAATTCTTTTTAAATTAAGGCTTTAGAAAGAATTAACGAAAAATTTTTGGAATTAACATGGGAACATTCTTCTTATATTCTTCATATTCTTTGCTAAATTCTTTTATTAACTCCTTTTCTTCTTTCCACGAAAGTATGTAGATGAACATAATTATTAATGGCATAATAACCAAAGAGCAGAAAGCTGATAAAAATACCGAGAAACCAATATGTGCTATCATTCCCCCGAGATATTGCGGATGACGAACAAGAGAATAAACTCCCTTGTTAACCACTCTTTTTGCTCTATGCGTTTCCGCAACCTTTAGTGTTGTCTGAATAACTCCCTTTATGCCAAACCATGCTCCAGCAGCGAATAATAGTAAAAAAAATAAAAAATTAATAAGATAAATCTTTAAACCAAATAGTGGGATTTGAATAACAAAATCCTGAAAAAATGGAAAAACGAATCGTTTTTGTGGAGATATCCAAATCCCAAACCAAAAAAGGAAGAATCCCCACCCTGAAAGTAATCCATAAATCTCGCCGATTTTTTTTCCTTTTTCTTTTCCATATTTTTCTTCAAGTTTTTGATGCTCAAGTGATAAAAAATAAGGAATCATTATAGCAATAAATCCGAGAAGAGATATTATGAACCAAATACTCAATTAAAATCACCTGAACCTAATTGACATAGTTTTATTTTCTATTTTCAAATATTTCTATTTTGTCAATTATCGCCTCGATTAAAAACCCACTAAAAACATCTTTATTCAAAAGATTGATCTATTGTGATGTATCCGATTTAATTTATAGAACTCGTTCGGATCATTTCTGGAGAAAGCAAGAAATAAGATAAAAAATAGTTTAAAAAGTTGTTTTTCTAGTCCAGAAAAATAGCAGTATCGAACAAAAGATACATTCTTTTGGGCGATTTTCCTTTTTTGCCATATATAATATCATATCTTTTATTTTTTTTGAAAGTTCCTCATTATGATATGGATTTTTAATGAAAGGTTCAATTCCATTTGGATTAATTCTGCAATGCAGACATCCAATATCTCTTTGAAAAACACTTTTCATTTAACTGTCTCCTACAATTACTTTTTTTGAAGTTAAAAATCTTGAATTAATTATCTTTCTTGGTTAAGAATGTCAAAGCTTTATTTTGATAAAGTCTCCCAATTCACATTTTAATTAGGAAGTATTTTCCATTTCTTAACTTCAAAAAAAGAGAGATTGGGCTTAGGGCCCAACTCTAACTGGTATTTTATTCTTCTCCATATTCTTTTCCTCGGATTAACCTCTATCGGTTGTTTGAGTATAAATATGTTATTGTCGATCACATATACAGTAAAAATGTAAAAAAATTATAATATCTAGCATAATTACTTAGCAAATATGATTCAAAGAATTCTATCTGCGACTTCCAATTGATCTTACCTATGTAGGATCAAAACCACAAAAATTTGCAGTAATAAGCTCATTTATCTTTGCTATTTTTCATTCACTATTATGGCAGATGCTGGACAGGAATCCTGTGCTTCTTGAGCGTCTCCTATTGTATCATCATCAAATTTCCCCGACGATGAATTATCATCAGTTTTTCCTCCAACTATTGTTGATTTTAGGGTTTGATCTGGTTCAAAATGGACTGGATCAGAGCTATAACAAGCTCCACAAGCAATACACAATGTACGATCAATCTCAAGTTGATACTCTACCAATCAATTCACCAAAATTGTGTCTTGTTAAACAATTATGCATTATTATATAAATAATAATAATACACAGTTCATTATAACTCACGTTATACTATAACTGGGTAAATTCCCCATTTTACTATAGAGTAACTATAGGTACAAGTTACTAAATAGTATTTTCTCACACATTTACACTACCATTTTTGTGATTGTTTTTCCTATTCAAATCTAAATCGGTTTAGCTTCACCTAAAAACTTGTCATTTTCATCATATTCAAATATTGAATATTTGTATTTGTGAGTTTAAATAAATGTGAATTAGATGTCAAATTATTGGCTTATTTCAACTTCACCAGAAGACTTCAAAATTAATAAGATCATTGATCTTTGATATGAAAAGAATACCTGATTATAGAAATCCTGGATCTTATCATAGAGAAGTGTTTTTTAGAGATGCCACACCAATAGTCGTCAGAATACTAGTTGAGACTCCATGCATTAGAAGATTTAAATACCCTCTGAATTTATAAAAAATCGATATAACTTGAAATTAGAAAAAAATTAAGTATAACGAATCTTTTAATCTTTTTATAAATCTAATCTTGTACCTCAGCCTTCAATATTATGACATCTTCAACTGGTTTTTCGCTATTAACTGGGACTAGTGATATTGAATCGACAACATCCATTCCTTCAATTACTGTGCCAAAAACTGGATGCGCTGTATCTAGATAATTATTATTAACTACATTGATGAAAAATTGACTACTACCAGTGTTAGGACCTGCATTTGCCATTGCAATAGTTCCCCGATTGTTCTGGTTATTTGAGGTAAACTCATCTTGTATGTTTGGTATCGACGGATCTCCATATCCAGTTCCAGTCGGATCTCCTCCTTGTATCATAAAATCGGGCACTACTCTATGGAAAATAGTATCATCATAAATTCCTATTTGAACCAGTGTTAGAAAGTTTTCAGTAGTTATGGGCATATCATTTCTTAGTTCAATAAGAATATTACCCATAGTCGTAGTTAGCAAGACCCTCGCAAGATCCGTGTCTACCTTCTCAATAAAAGTAGCAATGACAGTCTTATTACCATCTAAAACAACACTATCAGGATTAAATAATCCAGAAAAATCTCCTCTCCAACCAGCAAACAGCCAACCATCATTGGCAGTCGCCGTTAAGGAAACACTATCATCATACAAGTAAGTAGCCTGGTCAGGAGACTTAACAACACTTCCCGAACCTTCCACGATCACATCCAAAGTATATGCATTAGTATCATTCAGGATGATATATGCACCAATAGCTGTTATTACTATCACAAATAAAAATAGAACGAGTAATAATCTTTTCTTTTTGTTTGATTTGCGTCTATAAACTTTGCGCTTGTGCGGCTTAGTATAACTCATTGGAACACATGAAACGACTTTTTATTTAAATTTTTTCTAGAGAATTGACTTATTCTTTCAACTTTATCTCAAATTCGTGGATCCACAGGAACTGAGTCGGATCCCAAGAGCCAATATTGGTTTCCCAGTAACTCTTGAATTCACCCAAGCCACCAAAGCCTTCCTTATGGGCGTCATCAACAGAAAACTCCCCCAGAAACTTCCGGTAAACCTTTGTTATCTTGAGATATTTACCCGTTAACTTCGAGTAGTCTTTGTTAGCCATCAGATTAGTGAAGTCTCCAACCTCGCAGAGCTTCTTTCTCCTAGAAGTCATAGTCTTCTTACCGACGAGAATCAGGTCAATAAGATCTTTTTTAAAAAACAAACAAATCTTCTCCTCTAATAAGCTAGGTTAAAAAACAATTTTAAGGTCTTAAAAGGGTAACTCGACCAGACACAGAGAATTATCAATAATTTCAAACATTCTTATAAAACATTAGTTTTTAAATCCAAAAAGGGTTTGCTGGGATCCTTAGGACCAAACTAAAGGAGAAAAAAATGAAAAACGACAGCTATACTTTGTTAAGTTCATTTTTTTTGTCCAAGGATCCTCTCAGCCCATATGTTTCTCCTTAATAGTATTAACTTTTTTTTACCCCGAAAAAAAGTGGGGAGAATAGATTTTGTTTTTGTATTTACTTTTTCCGTAATAACAGAAATACTGCAATTGCGAGACCTGCAAGTACGGCTATTGTTGAACCCAAAATGTAGGTGTCAGTCATCGGTGCTGGCGTCGGTTCAGGTGTTGGCGTGGGAGTAGGCGTTGGCGTGGGAGTAGGCGTTGGTGTGGGAGTAGGCGTTGGCGTGGAAGTAGGTGGTGGTGGTGCTTCTTCAAAACAGTAGATGTTCCCATCGATGCTTCCTACGTAGACATTTCTATTGTAGAGGGCGGGAGTTGACCAGATCCAATTGGACTCGAACCCTTCATACCATGAAATCTTCTCTCCGGTTTCAGCGTCGAGTACATATAGGGCTCTATTATCCATGCCAATGTAGACTCTGCCAGCAGAGTAGGTTGGTGATCCGAATATCTCACGTCCTAGGTAGTTTTGCCAGAGGCGACTACCATCAGTGGCGTCATAGCAGGCAAAGGAGAATAGGTCGGTGTCTGCCATATAGAGCTTACCTTCAGCGTAGAGTACAGAGCCGACTTGATATTGATAGGTCTTATCCATGTCGCCTGTGATTGTCCATATGACTTCGCCATTGGTTGCGTTTACACAATAGGTTTCCTTAGCATCGGCAGGCAGAAAGATTCTATCATCTACAACGGTTGGAGATGCGTGCATTTCAGTGCCTCGCACAACGGGGATGCTTAGATTCCAGATTTGAGCTCCAGTATCCGCATTAAGCTTATAGAGAGTTCCGCTGGGACGTGGAGTTGACGATGTAATATAAACTGCGCCATCAACAACTGCTGGAGAGGATGTAACAGGTCCTCCTGTTGAATAGGTCCATAGGGTGGTTCCGCTGTTGGCATCGAAGCAGTAAACATTTTGGTCAAGTGAGCCCACATACACTTTTCCTCCAACCACTGTGGGCGAGGAACGTAAACGTGGTTTAGCACTTTGGCTTCGTTGTAGGACGTCTCCAGGTTCGGTGTTTTTCCAAATTTGGCTACCAGTAAGGGCATCTAAACAGTAGATGTTGCCGTCGTCAGTTCCTGTGTAGACTTTGCCATTGATTACTGCCGGTGAAGATTTAACTCGATACTCGGTTTTAAAACTCCATATGTTGTCACCAGTGTGAGAGTCTAATGCATAGATGTTTTCATCCTCTGATCCAACATAAACTACTCCATCGACAATGCTTGGCGATGAGATTACTATTCCATCAGTTTGGTATTTCCATTTGAGCGCTAGATTATCAGGTCCTGTACCTTCGCGGCTATGTGCTGCATCCCCAAGGAACATAGGCCAATCTTTTGGTGTGTTACTAATACACCAAATTTCATCTAGCCCGACTGGCGACATGTATATGTTACCGTAGGCAGCCATATGCTGGTCGGAGTGAGACGAACAAGCCATTATTGGAAGCTTCCAGATTAGTTCCCCAGTTTCAGCGTCGACGCAAGCATACTCTGCATTGGCGGGTTCTCCAGTAAGCGGATCTCTGGTTTGTGTGTTACCTGTTGTCTGGATAACCTTACCGCCTGCAACAATTGGAAATCCAGGATAATATGTGCCTGGGCCTTTGTATTTCCAAACTGTTTCTCCAGTTTCTACATCTATGGCGTAGAGGTATTGGTCACAGTTAACCATGTAGACTTTGCCGTATGCAGCAGCCATACCACATCCCCAAAAGTTCCAGAATGTGCCCGGGTTGTTTATCCATAGGACTTCGCCGGTTTCGCCATCAAGAGCGTAGAACCTGCCATCGAGGCTAGCCTTGAGCCACTTGCCCTGATAATAACAGCCATTATAATCCGTAGATCCTGTCAGTGCTGTGTACCATACTGTCTCTCCGGTGGTGGCATTAAAAGCGGTTTCGTAACCAAGACCACTCATAAACAATTTTCCATCACCATAACACATATACATCGTTCTTCCATCAAGAAAATCACTCCCACGATCCCATGCCAATGTTGGTGGTTGTGATAGATCATTCATGTCCCAGGCTCTGAGTCCAGAGAACCCCATTTTTAGATCTGACGCATATATCGAAATGCGGAATCCTGCTGGGGCAGTCCATAAGACCGTGCGAGTAGCTATCTCAACACAGGCGGTTCCTACAAGCATACGAGTGTCGTCAAGCTTCAGTATACTTCCTCCGAAGTCGGTGGTTTCCCAGATAATATCCCCTGTAAATGGATTAAGAGCCCAAGTTTTAGGTGGTGCCGGAATCGAGCCAGGGCGCCCACTCGCACCGCGACTCAAGAGAATCCAGCCATTGAAGGCTGTGGGCGTCCCTCCAATTTCTTTGAATTTCCATCTCACATT
>Ga0255454_1011_pt1 | contig 16165 bp, 15 predicted proteins | sample ANMaggQBNCT01K10_FD_182653 | JGI IMG/M metagenome (GOLD analysis project Ga0255454, IMG submission 182653) | Sediment cell enrichment communities from methane seep in Santa Monica Basin, California, United Staets - ANME aggregate JGI... | ecosystem: Environmental > Aquatic > Marine > Cold seeps >... | reverse complement strand
AAGGATTATTCAAAATAATTAGTCGTGTGTTATTATCAATTAATTCTTCAAGAGCCTCAAGGTTTACCTGCCAGTTTGAATCAAGGTCTGTTTTTAATAATCTAGCTTCTGCTCCAAGAGTTTTTGCAGTTAATCCATAAGCTGTCCAATAGGGCGTAGGAATCACAACATTTCCACCATCTTTAAGCATCAAGTACATGGTAGAAAAAATACCCCATTTTGATCCAGGAGTTATTACAATATTATCCGCTGAAACGCCATGAATTTTTCCGAGTTTTTCCCTAAGAACTTGTTCTCCAAAAGCAGAAGAATATTTTGTTCTACCCTTTTTCATTGCATCATAAGCTGCTTCAATTATCTCTGGAGGAGTAGCTAGATCTGGATCTCCGATATTTAATTTCGTTACCTTTTTTCCTTGGTTTTGAAGTTTTATTGCCATCTCATTAATTTCATATAACAAAGGTTTAACCTTCGACAGCTTTAGTGGGGAAATAGATTCTTTTAATTTTGAACTGCACTACACATATTAACTATTTGGTGATAAATTGAATCAATCTTTTCAGAATCCATACCGAGCCTATCTGATATTTTCTTTACTTGTTCATAGACATAATTTTCTCGAGAATTATCCTGAACTGCCATACTAAATTTCTTCTTTAGTGAACCAATGGTCTTACATATTTCAACTCTTTGCTGTAACAAAACCAAGATTTGATTATCCACATCATCTATTTTAGTTCTTAACTGCTTGATTTGTTCCATCTTATTTAGACTCCTTTAGAACATTTGGAAGAAAATCTGCACGGATCAAATGATCAACCAAAACAAGAGCAACCGAAGACTCTACAACTGGAACAGCTTTTGGAACTACACAAGGATCATGTCTACCTGTGATTTTTAGCGATGTCTCCTTCATCGTTTTCATATTCACTGTAGTTTGATTTAAACCAATTGAGGGTGTAGGCTTAAATGCCACACTTAAGATAATTGGCATCCCCGAAGATAAACCACCTAGAATTCCACCAGAATTATTGGTTGTAGTAACTATCTTTTTGTCACAAAGGGCATATTGATCATTATTCTCCGAGCCTTTTAGTTTTGCAGACATAAAACCTGCTCCGAAATCAACACCTTTAACTGCTGGAATAGCAAAAATCATTTTAGCAATATCACCATCAAGTGAATCAAAAACTGGATCACCAAGTCCCACTGGAATATTAAGAGTTACACATTCTATAATTCCACCTACACTATTGCCTTCATCTCTGGCATTAATAATTGATTTTTCCATGAGTTTTGCACTATCTAAATCAGGACACCGCACGGCCGTTTTGTATCTATTTTTTCTTATTTCTTCAAAACTGACAATCTTTTCCATTTCTACATTGCCAATTGTCTTTGTAAATGCGAGAATCTCAATATTAAGCAGATCCAATAGTTTTTTAGCTATAGTACCTGCCATAATCAAGGCCACTGTACCTCTTCCAGAAAAACGACCACCTCCACGATAATCATTAAAACCACCATATCTAACTCGAGCTGGAAAGTCTGAGTGACCTGGTCTTGGTTTATCTTTAATCAGATCATAATCACTTGAAATTACTTCTTTATTATCTACAGTTAAACTGATAGGAGCGCCAGTTGTAATATCATTAAAAACTCCTGAAGAAATATTAACAGTGTCTTTTTCCCTTCTCGCGGATACTATTTTTGGTTGATTAGGAAGTCTTTTAGACAATTCTTCTTCGATTTCAGTTCTAGTTAATGGCAATCCTGAAGGACATCCATCAATTAGTACACCTATGCAATTCCCATGACTCTCTCCAAAACTAGTAATTTTAAATGCTTTGCCTATTGAATTACCAGCCAATAATTTCAGCTCCTATTTTTTTTAAATCTTCAAAAAACCTTGGATAAGATTTTCTAACACATTCAGAATTCTGTATTTTTGTTTCACCCTTTGCCCCTAAAGCTGCGACAGCACATGCCATAGCTATTCTATGATCATTATGTGGATCAATCAAAGCTCCATTTAAACCACATGATCCTTTCACAGTAAGACTGTTTTCACTCATTGAAATATCAGCACCCATCTTCCTTAATTCAAGATAAAGGGACAATAGTCTATCAGACTCCTTATATCTTAATCTATGAGCATCATGTATTTTAGAAATCCCGTTTGCATAACATGCAAGAACAGAACAAATAGGAACAAGATCAGGGATCTCTCGTGCATCTACATCAATTGGTTTAAGAAAACCTTTGTGACCCTCTAATATAATTTGATCTTTAATTATCTTCAACTTTGCGCCCATTTGGTCAAGAATAGCAAGAATAGCTTTATCACCTTGCAAAGTTGAATAATCTAGATTTTGGACAGTGATCTTTGAATTGGTTATGGCTGCTGCAGCTAATAAAAAGGCAGCTGATGAAAAATCACCTGGTACTTTGCAATCATGTTTAGTGTATTTCTGATTTGATTGAATTTTTATTTGATTAAATTTATCATAAATTGATATGAAGACACCGTGATTTTCAAGCACTTCTCGGGTCATTTTAACATACCCGGTTGACTCCAGAGGAGTTTTAAGAGTTATCACCGTATTTAAACGAGCTAATGGGCAAGCAAACATTAATCCAGATATAAACTGTGAACTCACATCACCCTTTATGGAGGTTTTTCCTCCATTAATGCCCCCGCCATGAACTAGAATTTCTGGTTTCTTTCCATTTTTCTTATTTTCTGTTTTGACTCCTAAATCTTGAAGACTCTGAAGCAACGGTGATATGGGTCTTCTTTCTAATGATTTAGCAAAAGTCAGAGTCGAAGATCCCATAGCTAGTGCACACACTGGTAAAATAAAACGTAGAGTAGCTCCAGATTCTCCACAATCGATTGGTTTAGATTTACCGGTTAGTGGTAATGATCCATCCACTATCCAAGAATTATCATTAATCGTAACATTTGCACCTAAACTTTTCACAGCGCTTAAAGTTGCCTTAGTATCTTCAGAAAATAATGGGTTTGAGATAATAGATCTTCCTTTTGAAAGTGAAGAAGAAATTAACATTCTTTGCGAATAAGCTTTTGATGGGGGTGCAATTAGTGTGCCAGTGAGGTTTTGGGTTGGTCTAACAGTAGTTTCTATCAATTATCAATCACAGCCGCTTTTTTATGATTAATACAGGCTCCTATAATATCGCCTTCATATTTTTCAAAGATAGATTTCACTTGATCAACACTATCATCTGTAACAACCGCAGTCACTGTTGGACCTTTCCCACAAAGTCCAGAAGCTAAAGCTCCAGCTTCAAGAGATTCTAAAGCTAAATCAGGATTATAGCCTAAAATTGATGAGTAAATAAACCCGTTTAGTGATAAAGCATTCCAATAGTTGCCTTGCATAGCTTCATTGAAGGCAAGATTTACAAAAGATTTGACAGATTTTAATCTAGATATGTTTGTATTAGCGGTGTAAGCTTTCTGTTTTGGCACAAAAAACAAAACAGTTGCGTCTTCAGGAACTCGAGTATGTCTTAAGAGTTTTCTTTTTGAATTATCGGTTATAACAACATCTCCAAAAAAAGATGCACATGCATCATCAAAAGCACCAGTAATAGTAACTCCAGCTTCAAAAGCAGCATCAACGCCAAAGGATATTATTGACATATCATCGATTTTTCTATTTAAAGCCTTAATGGTGGCTAACGACACTGCATTAGCAGCAGCACTACTGCTCTTTAAACCTCTAGCTATTGGAATATTTGACCAAGTTTTGATTTTCGCTCCAACTTTATCTTCCATATCAAAATTTTGAAAAATTCTAGCTACGGTTTTTTCGATTAAAGAAGTATCTTCAGATCGATCAGAGGTAATTTCGCCCTTAATTATTTTGGGATCATCTGTTAATATTACTTCAGCTTTGGTCCAGAGATCCACACCTAAAGCAGCGCCTTTTCCTAAAGCAATAGCATTAACGATTGTAGCGGCTCCATAGGCGATTGCCATTCCCTTGAATGTCAATTAACTACACCTACATTCGAAATTTGTTTTAGTACAGCATTTTTCATAACATCAATAGGTGCTTTTTTACCAGTCCATAACTCAAATGATGCAGCTCCTTGATAAATCAACATATCAATCCCGTTTATTGTTTTGGCACCAACTTCTCTAGCATCAGCTAAAAGTTTAGTTTCTAATGGATTATAGACAATATCCAAAACAGTCAAATTTGGAGTTAACAAATTTGAATCTACAATTGATAGTTTTTTGTTTGATATCATTCCAACATTTGTAGCATTAATCAATAAATCTGAATCTCTGAGATTGTTCGTTAAAGAGTCGGTTGACAGAGATTCTGCAGAAACATTTTTTTTAAATTTTAGATTTAGATCTAACTCAAGTTTTTTTGCTTTTTTGTAATCCCTATTCAGGATAACAAGTTTTGATACGTTTTCTACAAGGGAAAGCGCAATTGCCCTACCTGCTCCACCAGCACCAAGTAATACCACATTGCTAGAAGCTAACTCAACTCCATTTTCCATAAGTGCTTTTATCGCTCCGATTCCGTCAGTGCTATATCCAAGAAGTTTGCTTTCAGTATTCACAATTGTATTTGCAGAGTTAAGAAAGCGTGAAGTCTTATCTATCTCATCAAGATAATTGATCACCTCTGTTTTATGAGGCATTGTTACATTTAGACCTCGAATTCCAAGTGCTCGCACAGCTTTTATTGAAGTTTCCAATTCTGCAGTTTTCACTTTAAATGCCAAAAATATAAAATCGAGATTGAGATGACGAAAAGCAGAATTTTGGATCGTCGGACTCAAAGTATGCGCAATTGGATCCCCAATAACCCCACATATTTTTGTTTTTCCTGAAATACCCATCAATATCACTCCAAAACCTTGTAAACCTTTTTCATTTCTTGAAAAGAAATTTGACCATCAGCAGTTTCATAACCTCCCTTAAGAGAAGCAAAAGTAAAAAAACTGCCATATAATGGAGACAATAATCTAGAAATTTTACCGAGTTTACCCATACAAAAACAAACTAGACAAGTCTTAGAAGATTGCTGGGAAATAAAATTCAAAATAGTAAGATTGTCTTGGATTTGGTTTGCAGTTGTAACTATTTTACACACTTCGGTTCCACTTGAGATCTCTTTTTCTAGAATGTCCTCAAGAGCAAGTAATGGTAGAGAACCAGTAAAATCATGAAAAGAAACTATTGGTCTACAATTTAAGACTTTTAATTTCTTAATAGTTTTTTCCAAGTTTGGCGAATCTAATCCTAGGTCAACATATTCAAAACCACTTTTTGCAGCTTTAATCAAAATTTTCTGCTGGTCCATTTTTGTAACATTTATTTTTTCTTTCTGATTAACTGACAATATAGTTGCAATCTTTGGGATAGTTCCATGATCAGATAATTTACTGAAATTAATTGTTGGCTCTAGATAATCAAATCTTAATTCAATTAAATCTGAACCTAAATCTTCAGCTTTTTCTATCAAGTTATGAGCTTCTATAACAGAAGATGGAAGAAGAGAAACACAAATTTTAGCTTTCACTTTTCAATCACCGTTTCTTCGTCAACGGCAATACCAAAGTGTCTACCCCCACCTTTTGTCAAGTAGACTAAAACTTCATCATCAATCTTAAGATCAGTCACAGGAATAGAATCATTCTCGGTTATTAGACGGATTGTCTCAGCGTTTTGTAGAATTGTTTTGATTCTCTTGCCATCCACGTTAGCCTCAATCAATATTAGGGGTCTTAATTCAATTTTTACTCTACCAACGTCTACAGTTCGTACTCTTCCATTCTTTTCAACAATTAAGACTTCTTCGCCTGCTTTCAAATCTGATAAATAACGTGTCTTATCTAAAGATCCAAAAGTGTACATAGAAAGAGATCCAGCGTTCACTCGGAATGGACGAGCTTGAACATATGGATTTTCAGTCACCTCAGCTTCCACATGAAAAAATCCTGAAGCTTGACAACCTACAAGCATACCTTCACCTTTAACCATTAAATCACATGTATCAACGCAAACTCTAGCACCAGTTCCTATCTGTTTAACAACCACTATTTTTGCAGGCAATAACTTAAGAATTGAATTCTTTTTTTTCACTAAATCAATTGTTTTTTTAAGCTCTTCAGAACTAGAAGTTTTCAACAAAACTCCGTCTGTTCCTAATTCCAGTGCTTCTAACACTAGTTTAGCATCTTTATAATTTTGAACCTCTGCAAGAATCTTACTTTTGCCGCGAGTTTTTGCTATTAAATTCTCAAGGGGAATAACACACCAGTCTAAACATGTAATAACTAAATAATCGATGAACAATCCAGCAGCATCTGCTGCAATATTCTCATCATCTTTTCCACGTATAGCTATTTTTAATGCAATCTTTTTATTTTCATTTTTTAATCTCTTAATTTTATTTTCATCTAGACTACTCAAAAGGACAATATTCTCGTTACCTGAAAGATTTTCCAATCGACTTTCTTTCAAGATAAAATCACAATTTTCTTTTGCAAGATTTATGATAGCCAACTTTTCGGAGTCTGAAGTTTTGGGAGATATTTCGACCCAGATTTCTTTCAATATAATCCACCTTGAATTTTCACAAATTGATTATTTCAATTTAATATTAATTACTCCCTTGATCAATTATTGCCCAATCCTATTTTGTTTTTGGTTTTTTTTACTAAAATCTTTGGAGTAATTATTACTTAAGTTGTTTTTAAAGTAAAATATCTCAAATTTATAATTGTTTTTTTGTTTCAGGATTAATCTTTATAATTTTTGGGATTTTTCCTGCAGTACCAATTAATTCATGATAGATTATCAAAACACCAAAAACATCTTTGATCGATTTTGCTTTTTGGATTCCAAGTTCAATTGCAGCACCATAATTTTTTCCTTTAACCACATTACATACAGCAGTAGCAGCCGCATCAGCCAAACCAGCTGTTTTACAAAATATAGTTACTGCTTCAGCATCTCCAAAACTTAAAGCATGACTAAAACGACCTGAACTGGTAGCAAGTCCAATTGGAAAATCATTCAATCTAAAACCAAAGTGATTAGAGAGACTAACATCTCCAGCGGACAAACACACATCGATTGGCACATCTGAATATGCAGATACTTCTCCACCATTTTCAACAACAGCAACCTTACATCCTTTTTTTTTCATATCTAAAACAGCTAAATCAGCCAATACGCCTGCAACTGAAGCCATTGGACCAACATCTGCTTTTGCAGCATATTTAGCCATTAAATCAACAATTAAAGGCACCTTAGTAACTTTAATTGGTTCAAAACTATTAAGAAATAAAGAATTTTCTTTGCAATACTTTTCAAGTACTTTTCTATTTCTTATAATAGAATCTCTAGCAGCATCTAAACCAATTTTCTGTTCTGAAATTATAGTACAGTTTGATTCTTTAATAATAAAAGTTTCTTTAAAAAGAGACTTATTCTTAGTCATAAACGTTCCTAGTTCTCCAATTTTTGACAATTTAAGAGTTTTTACCCAACAGAGTTTATAGCTTTTGCAGGGCAAGCATCAACACAGGCATTGCAAGTGCTTCCAAGACATTTTTCTTTATTAAAAACTAATGAAAAATCTGTATCAAACTCTAGAGCTTCAACTGGACATATCGTGATACAAGCACCACAACTAAAACATTCCTTTTCATCTATTTCAATCAATTTAGGTAGAGTAACAATGAGTCCTCTTTGACGAAAAGCCTTAACCATTTTTTCTAGTGCCTCATCAGGTATTTCTGCTAGAAATTCGCCTCCCTTTGAAGTAATATTAGCTGTGATTATATTGATTGGAACATTATACTTCAAGACTATTTCAGATGTTATAGGTTTTCCCACTAAACTTTCTGAAAATTTTAATAAAATTTTAACCATGACTTTCACTTCCCAAGTAGCCGAGAAACATCCTCAGCAGTAACTATTCCAAGTACCTTTCTTTCGCTATTTATAACAGGTAAAGCAGATATATTATGTTGCGCCATCTTTCGAGACGCTGTCTCTAATGGTTCTTCAGGTTTTGCTGTTACTACACGCCGTGAAACAACACTCGATAATTGATTTTTTCTTTCAGCCATAGCTTTTGTAACATCCCAAGAAGTAACAATGCCACGAAGTTTACCACTTTCATCAATCACAACAATATGGTTAACAGAGTTAGTTACAATTCTATTAGCAATCGATTGAATCTCTTCATCTTCGGTACAAGTAATAGCGTTGTGCATAACATTTGAAACAAAAGAAGTCTCTTGAGTCTGTTTCATTGGTTTGAACACAGTATCTGTTGGGAGTTTTTCAACAGGAGTTGTTAAGTAAAAATCTTGGTTTTCTATCCAAAGTTTAAGTAATTCAGAAACTTGTTTAGCTTTTTTAAAGCTTGATAAAGAACTAGTTCTAACTCGTTTACCATTCACGTCTATTAACCCAGATTTTAGATCTTTATAGTTAACCTTCCCGATTTTTGGACGAGCACGTCTGGGTATTCCATAGTCAACAATATCAGTAAATATGTCTTCATCTCTAATGGCTGTCTTCTTTACTAACTCTTCATTTAAAATGGGTATAGGAATGCCTAATCCTACATAAAGGGTAGTTCCATAGTTCGTAAACGATGCTCCCTGAATGAACTCAGGTGACATGTCTTTACAATTTCCTTTAACCATTATAGTTCCAAACCTATTTTTTGGATCATGCTGTGTACCCTCACCAATAACATAACCTTGAGCACCACCAAGAAATATTCGAGTTCCCAACCCAATTGTCTCATAGGTTAGATCATTCATTAATGGATTTAATTCACCTGCACCAGAGAAATTAGCATTTCTAAATCGTGGAAGAAGCTTGCCCATATAAGTATAAATTGTTTGATCAAGACTATTTACTGCACAAACATATCGTTGGTAGCAATTTCGAAAATTCAATAAATAAAACTGATTGAGATCATCCTTAGTAAGATTGGTGCTAATCTGAGTTCTAGGGTAACAATCAGTTCCATATGATGTAGCTCTAAGCTCAACTTCTTTTCCCCGAATAAGATCTTCAATTAAATGTCCCCCACCATAATCAAAAGGCTGTTCCTCGGACATTTGAGTAGCCCCAATAAAAAGATCAACTGCTGCACCAGGATGACAAACCTCAACATCATTCATCCAAGCTCTTTGAATTTTAATTGGCGGATCTGAGTGACCTACGTTAATTAATGCTCCAGATGAACACATTGCTCCAAAAGTTCCAGTTGTAACCACATCAACTTCTTTTAGTGCAATTTCTACACCGCTACTCTCTACTAGTTTCTTCATCTCTAAAGCTGTTAAAACTTGAACATCGCCATTACGAATCTTTTCATTAATTTCTTCTACTGTTCTAAAATTCTTTTTAGTAGGAATTTTGATATCCTCCAATAGACACCATAGAAAAGAAGAGATTCAAATTAATATCTTATGCAAATAAACAGAGTTACCAAAGCTCTATTCTCTACAAGTTTGAATTTTTAAAGTTTTAGTTTGACGATAAATTCGAGGTGAGATAAGAAGAGGTTTTTGATTCCAAAGTTTGTTGGGCTTTAATTAATTTCTGGTTTAAACTAGACAATTTAGTTTGAGATTGGATTAGTAGTTTCTTTCTCTCCACTAAAGCTCTCTTAACTTCCTCTGGTGCTGGTCCACCTTTTGCGTCATGATCATTCACAATCTTATGAAGATCTATACAATCATAGATTTGTTCAACTGAGACTTTTATTTTACGATTAGTTATTTTTTTAGAAATATTTTGAATCATTTCAGGTGTTAAGTCTTTAAAGGTTAAATTATTAGCAATTAACGATTTTACAAGCGCTCCAACGATTTTATGAGCTGTTCGAAATGGAACCTCATATTTTCTAGTTAGAAAGTTAGCGATTTCTGTAGCTGCAACAAAACTATTTAGAGCTTTATCAGAAACATCATTTGTTAATTTCAAATTCGGCATAAGTTCAGATAAAATAAATAAAGAAACATCAACAATTCCAATCGAATTCCAAAGATTAGGAGTAATTTGTTGGAAATCAAGATTATAAGTTGACGGCAAACCTTTCAAAGTAGAAGAGGAAGCAACAAAATCTCCTAAAACTTTACTAGCATTTGCTCGTATAATTTCTAGAGGTTCTGGATTTTTCTTTTGGGGCATAATACTGCTAGTCGAAGTGAAGTCATCAGGTAATTCAACAACTTTAAAATCCATTGAACTCCAAACAATTAGATCTTCAGCTAATCGACTAAGATTTATCGATAGAATACTGAAGACACTTAAGGTTTCAAGAATAAAGTCTCTACTTCCTACAGCGTCAATTGAATTCTCTAAGACTTCATCAAATCCTAAAAGTTGAGCAACATAATTTCGATTTATTTTAAAACTTGTTGTTGCTAATGCTCCTGCACCTAAAGGACAAAAGTTAACCCGCTTATATGCTTCCAGAAGTCTTTGTAAATCGCGTTCCAAATTATCTATAAAGGATAGAAGATAATGAGCAAATGTAACGGGTTGTGCAGGCTGAAGATGTGTATATTCTAAGATGATTGTGTTTATGTGATTCTCAGCGGTGACGAGTAAACTTTTTTGCAGTTTTAGAATATTATTTATTGAATTGAGTAAATGTTTTCTAAGTTGCATGCGAATTGCTGTAGCGATTTGATCGTTTCTACTTTTTGCAATATGAAGATTTCCACCTATTTCTTCACCTGTTTCTTGTAGGACAGCTTCTTCGATTGCCATATGTATATCCTCGCTTGATGAACTTAACGATTTATCGAAGATAGAAGTTAACGCTTTGAGAAGAGCAACACCAGTAACATGACTAATGATGTTCTGTTCCATTAACATCATCACATGAGCTCGATTAATGTTAATAACAGCATCCGAAAGAACAAGATCATCTTTCATTGAAGATGTAAAATTAGCAATATCTTTTCGAACAGATGCTAATCTTCCTCCTCGCAACAATTTTGACAAAACAAAACACTCCCAAACTCTTTTTTCCCAAATTAAGATAGGTCAGTTTTAGCCTCCACACCTTTATCGACTTTTTGTTTCAAAATATTAGCCATTTTTGTTTGCAAACCCCACAGTTCAATAAAGCCTTTCGAGTATGATTGGTTAAAGCCAGTTTTGATGTTATAGTTAACTAAATTCTTATCATAAAGAGAAAACTCTGATGAACGACCCACAACTTGCAAACCACCTTTAAAAAGTTTCAGTCGAACCTCACCCTTTACTTTTTCTTGCGATTTGTTGATAAAAGCTTCAAGATCTTCTCTAAGAGGATCATGCCAAAGACCAGCATAAACTAAAAATGTCCATTTAGAATCAATACATTGCTTAAACATAACCTCATGGCGAGTGAGAATCATTTTTTCCAAGTCTTTATGAGCTTCCAATAACACAGTTGCAGCTGGACACTCATAAATTTCTCTAGATTTGATCCCAACTAAACGATCTTCGATGTGGTCTATTCTTCCAACACCATGTTTTCCCGCAATATCATTTAACGTCTTTATCAGATCGAGTGGTTCCATATTTTCGTTGTTCAAACTAACTGGAACACCTGCTTCAAATTTTACAGAAACATATTCAGGAGTATTCGGAGCATTTTCAGGAGAAATAGTCCATTCAAAAACATCTTCAGGAGGTTCTTGATTAGGATCTTCTAAAATACCACATTCGATTGATCTTCCCCATATACTTTGATCTATACTATATTTTTTTGCGGCATTGGATACTTGGATTCCTTTACTAAGTGCATATTTAAGTTCTTCTTCGCGGGTCATGCTCCATTCACGAACTGGCGCAATTATTTTGAGGTTTGGAGCTAATGATCCAAAGGAGATATCAAAACGCACTTGATCATTACCTTTCCCAGTACAACCATGTGCCAAACCGGTAGCATTATTTTCATTAGCAATTTTCACCATCTCTTTAACAATTAGGGGACGAGACAAGCTGGTACTGATTGGATATTTTCCTTCATACAAAGCATTAGCTTTTATTGCTGGAAAAACATAATTTTTAGCGAATTTTTTCTTCGCATCTACCGAGTAGTGTTTTAGAACCCCAAGTTTTTGGGCTTTTTCCTCTATTTCTTTTAGGTTTTCTTTTTGACCAACATTAACTGTTACTGTTATTACTTCTGCATTATAGTTTTCTTGAAGCCATTTTATTAACACGGAAGTATCTAAGCCACCTGAATATGCTAACACAATTTTTTTAGTTATTTTTTGCTCCTCCTGTTTCTTAAGTGAAATTATTCCACTTACCACAGGCGCATTATTTTTTAAATGTTGTGACTTTTTTGTTACATAATAAGCTTTAAGTGTACCATATGATACATTATTGCATCATGACTATAGCTAAAAAGGTGAGAAAACACCTTCGAAACAAACCATACATACTTGAAGCATTAGAGAAGGGAATAGTGAATTTAAGCGAATTATCAAGACAGATACAAAAAGACCTGAATATAGAAAATACAAGCGCAGTAAAAGCCGCACTAAGAAGGTTTACTGAAGAATTACAGAAAAACAAACAAAAAAGAGAGGAAAAAGTTCTAGAAGTATTAAGAAAAAGTGTTTTGGTTGTTTATGATAGAAAATCTGTAATCATAACAAGCAAAGAAATTAATGATAAAAATGGAATGAAAGTAGATCTTCCCGACAAATTTGTTTACTTACTTGATAAAAAAGATTTACCCGATAGAATTAACGCTTTAGTCAAACATGATAATTGTACCATGATTGTCATGCATTCACCTGAAGAACTAGAATCCACTCCAGGAGTTATTGCATTTCTGACAACGTTATTATCAGAACAAAACGTAAATGTGATAGAATTTATTTCTTGTTGGACTGAAACAATCATTGTAGTGGAAAAGAAAGATAGTTTCAAAACTTATGAAACTTTGTCCAACGTGGTGTGTTAACATGCAATTAAAAAAAGGCAATCTAAATCCAAAATTAAAAGATCATATTCAAATCAGCCCCTTCAAGAGATTAAAAGCACGGAGATAACGACATGACATATCAAGAGTGTATTAACTGTGGAAAAAAATACGATATTGATAAAATCATTTATTTTTGCAAGAAATGTGGAGACCTATTGGAAATTAAATACGATTACGACAAAATAAATGAGGAGATAAGCAAAAGCAATTGGCAAAATGTACCTCTCTCGGTATGGCGTTACAGAGATTTTATGCCTGTTAAAGATTTTTCAAAGATTGTTTCTCTACAGGAGGGAGGAACAGGTTTTCATCACAGCCGACAATTGAGTAAAATATTAGGAATTAGACAATTATATGTAAAAAATGAGGGTGAAAATCCAACAGGTTCATTTAAGGATAGAGGTATGACAGTTGGTGTAACTAAAGCTGTTGAACTTGGTGTAAAATCAGTTATTTGTGCATCCACAGGCAATACTTCTGCTTCTTTGGCTGCTTATGCAGCAAGAGCAGGTCTTGAATGTACAGTACTTATACCATCAGGTAAAATTGCTTATGGTAAGTTATCCCAAGCAATGATTTATGGTGCCAAAGTTATTCAGGTAAAAGGCAACTTTGATGAATCATTAGCTATTGTGCTTAAACTTTCAGAAAAATACAAAAGCATCTATCTTCTAAATTCAATTAATCCTTTTAGAATTGAAGGTCAAAAATCTTTAGGATTTGAGATTTGTGACCAATTAAATCAAAAAACACCAGACAGGATTATAGTTCCAGTTGGAAACGCTGTGAACATTAGTGCAATTTGGAAAGGGTTGAAAGAGTTCCACAAACTAGGTCTTTTAAATGAGCTACCCAAAATGACAGGGATCCAAGCCACAGGATCAGCACCAATTGTGCAGGCAATTAAAAAGGGTAGTGACACTATTGTCCCAGTTGATTCCCCTGAAACTGTAGCAACTGCAATTAGAATCGGAGCTCCAGTAAGTTGGAAAAAAGCTCTCAGAGCAATAAGAGAATCTAATGGAACCGCTGAAATGGTAACTGATGAAGAGATCTTGGATGCACAGAAGTTATTAGCTCAAAAAGAAGGATTGTTCGTAGAACCTGCTAGTGCTTCATCAATCGCAGGATTAAAAAAATTGATTCAACTAGGAGTTATAGATAAAGATGAACATGTCGTATGCGTTACGACTGGTCATGGATTAAAAGATCCGGATACCGCAATAAAATTGAGCAAAAAACCAATTGAAGTAAAGGCACAAATTGAGGCCATTGAAGAGGTTTTAGGTTTGGATAAAAAGCATACTTTAACAGTTTCAGGGGAAATATCATGAGAATTATTTTGAATGGTTATGGTGTAGTAGGGCAAAGTCTAACTGATATTTTCTTAAATCGAAAATCAGAAAATCTAAAAAAATATGGCTTTAATCCAAAAGTGGTTGCCATTACTGATAGAGGCGGAGCAGCAATTAATAAAAAAGGATTAGATTTAGAGAGAATAAAAAAAGTAAAAAGAAAAAAGGGAACAGTTGCTGCTGATGATAATTTTGGACAACCTCATGTTTCTGCACAATCGATAATCTATTCAACTGAAGCAGAGATCATGATTGAAGCAACTTCTACTAATATCATTAATGCTGAACCTGGATTATCAAATATTAAAGCAGCTTTTAACTCAGGAAAACATGTAGTTACAACAAATAAGGGACCATTGGCACTTGCTTTTCCAACATTAACAGAACTTGCAGATTATAACAAAGTCTTATTGCGCTTTAGTGGAACAGTTGGTGGGGGTACTCCAATATTGGAGTTTGCAAAAAAATGTCTTGCTGGCGATAAAATTAACGAAATGCATGGTATACTAAATGGAACAACAAACTACATTCTCACTGAAATGGCGGAAGAGAAAGTTACTTTTGAAAAAGCACTAAAATCCGCGCAGAAACTTGGTTATGCAGAAACTGATCCATCAATGGATATAAATGGATTAGATGCTGCAACTAAAGTTGTTATTATTGGAAATTGGATAATGAATAAAAAATTCACTCTAAAAGATGTAAACATACGAGGAATACGTGACGTTACGTTAGAAGAACTTGAAGTAGCTTCAAAAAATGGAAAAAGGATTAAATTAATTGCTTCAATAGATGGAAAACCTTCTGTAGCACCTAAGGAGATCCAAAGAAATGACCCATTATGTGTAAGTGGTGTTCTTAACGCAGTAACATTTGTTTCAGAATACGCGGGAAAACAAACAATTATTGGTAGAGGTGCTGGTGGGATTGAAACTGCAAGCGCAATATTAAGAGATCTTTTAGATATTAAATATAATTTAGCGAATAAAATGCTGATGTAACAATTGGAGGGAAAAAAATTTAAGAGAATAGTGATGAAATTTGGAGGAACTTCTATTGCGAATGGCAAAAACATGTGCAATGTATCCAACATAATCAAAGATAATGTTAAAAAAGGAAATGAAATTGTTGTTGTGGTTTCAGCCCTAGCAAATATCACAAACCTACTCATTGAAAAAGCAGAAAAATTGAAGAATGGAAATGAAAAAGAAATTCAAGAATTTATCAAAAAATTAGTTGAAAAACATGTTAAAGTGATAGATGTAGCAATAAAAAACACCAATTTAAAAAAGAAGACAAAACTCAAAATTATAAACATAATCAGTGAACTAGAAAAAATTCTTACAGGAATCTGTTATGTAGGTGAAATTACCTTAAAAACCAAAGATCAAGTTTTGTCTTTCGGAGAAAGATTATCAGCTGTAATAGTTTCAGCTACGTTAAATGATCAGAAAATTGAGTCTCAACATTTTACAGGAAAAGAAGCAGGAATAATAACAGATTCAAAATTTGGGGAAGCAAATCCATTAATGAATTTTACAACTCACCAAGTAATAGAAAGAATAAAGCCATTACTAAAAAAGAAAATTATTCCAGTAATTACAGGTTTTATCGCTGCAAATCAAAATGGCACAGTAACCACTTTGGGGCGTGGAGGATCGGACTATACTGCAACAATATTGGGTGTAGCTCTTGATTGTAATGAAGTTTGGATATGGACAGATGTAGATGGAATAATGACATCAGATCCTAAGATAATTGCGGAGGCTAAAACGATAGCAGGAT
>Ga0255454_1010_pt1 | contig 17445 bp, 20 predicted proteins | sample ANMaggQBNCT01K10_FD_182653 | JGI IMG/M metagenome (GOLD analysis project Ga0255454, IMG submission 182653) | Sediment cell enrichment communities from methane seep in Santa Monica Basin, California, United Staets - ANME aggregate JGI... | ecosystem: Environmental > Aquatic > Marine > Cold seeps >... | reverse complement strand
TTATACGGCATAGCCTAAAATTAGCAAAATACATACTTAAAAAGCTTGATTATTTTAAATACTAATTTCAAACATCAATCGTTCAACAAGTTCTTTATAGCGGTTTCTAATTGTGACTTCAGTTACCTGAGCAATTTCTGCTATCTCTCTTTGCGTTTTTCTCTCCCCTGTTAAGACTGATGCAATATAACTTGCTGCTGCGGCAATTCCGGTTGGTCCTCGACCTGAAGTAAGTTTAAGTTGTTTTGCTGATGCTAGAATTTTATGTGCGATTTCTTCAACTTTACCTTGCATTGTTAATTGATTGGAAAATTTCGTTATGTATTGACTCGCTCTAAGAGGCGGAATCTTATAATTAAGCTCTCTTATTAAAAAACGATAACTACGACCAACTTCTTTTTTGTTCACAGTTGAAGCTTGAGCTATCTCATCTAAAGTTCTAGGTAGTCCACATTGTCTGCAAGCTAAATAAATTGCCGCTGAAGTAACACCTTGAATTGATCGACCTCTAATAAGTCGTTCTTTTACGGCTTTTCTGTAAATAACCGAAGCTGTTTCAAGAATACTTTTTGGAAGACTTAAATTGTTAGAAATTTTTGTGATTTCAGATAATGCAAAAGCTAAATTTCGTTCTGTCGCGTCTGAAACGCGTATACGCCTTTGCCATTTCCTGAGTCGATATACTTGAGCCTTCTGTCCCGGTGAAAGACTTTTTCCATACACATCACGATCATGCCAGTCGATAGTTGTTGACAATCCTTTATCGTGAATTGTATATGTTAATGGAGCTCCAACTCTGGTTCTTTTGGATCTTTGTTCATCATCAAAAGCGCGCCACTCTGGACCTCTATCCGCGATCTTCGCTGCAACTACTATGCCGCAATCCATGCAAACTACTTCTGCGCACTCATAATCACGCATAAGTCTAGCGCTACCACACTCAGGACATGATTGAACTTTTAAAGATTCTCGTCCAGTTCCTTCACGTGTATCTTTTAATTTTTCTTGCAAGTTACTATCTCCACTCATTATCTTTTTCTCCGTTTCTTTCTCGAGAGAATCATGTATAATTTCTTGCCAATCAATCTCTGTGGATCTGTGATTTTTGGTCTAACTACAATGTAGGGTGACGATGTGGGGCCAATAATATCAAAAATTTTTCCTACAACTTTTAACCCTTCATCAACTACGTCAATCCCAATTTTTGGGATTTTGTCCGATTTAGTGATGATATTATGAGATGGAGTAACACTAAGCACTATGCCCAATCTCTGCAAACATTCTCCCTCGAAAACAACAACGTCAACGTGAGATTTTATTTAAACATTTCTACCATTAGTGATACATGAGGATTAGCCTGTAATTTCTGAGTCGAAACCTTCATAAATGAGAAGTCTCGATAAGACTGTGCCTTTAAAGGGTGAGGCTTATGTCCAAACCATTCTATGTAAAATATGAAGTACCTAAAGAAATCGTAGATGCAGCCTATGAAGCCCTACAGATAGCTTCAAAGACTGGAATTGTCAGAAAAGGAACTAACGAAGCAACAAAAGTTGTTGAGCGAGCTCAAGCAAAACTTGTAGTTATAGCTGAAGATGTTGATCCGCCAGAAGTAGTCGCGCATTTACCTCTTTTATGTGAGGAAAGAAAAATTCCCTACGTGTTCGTACCAAACAAAATTAAGCTAGGTAATGCAGTTGGTATTGATGTTCCCGCCGCTTCAGTTGTGATACTCAAAGAAGGAGATGCAACAGGATTGATAAAAGAGATCATAACACGCATTGAGCAAGTCAAAAGAGGAGCTCAGTGATGAGCAAAGACTATGGAAGAGCAAAAGACGAACTTATTCCTGCAGAAGTGATTCAAATAATTGGTCGCACAGGAACAACTGGCGAAATTACTCAAGTTAGAGTCAGAGTTTTGGAAGGAAAAGACAAAGGACGTATTATATCCAGAAACGTTAAGGGACCAGTGCGTGTTCAAGATATTTTATTGCTGAGAGAAACTGAAAGAGAAGCAAAGAAACTCACTAGAAGAAAATAAATAAACTTGAGGAAAACTCGATGCCTAAATCTAAAAAATGCTCATTTTGCGGTAATGATTTTCCTGCTGGTACAGGAATGATTTTCGTGAAAAACGATGGAACACTATTATGGTTCTGTTCAAGCAAATGCCGAAAAAGCTCCTTAAATTTCAAACGAGACTCTCGAAAATTCAAATGGACCAAATATTTCGGTAAAGAAGAGAAAGGAAAAGGCTAAAAATACAAGTTGCTGACACGGTTTCCAAACCTACCTTTTTTATTTTTTTCGTTAAAACCAGATTTATGTCCTATCAGTTATTTTTCCGCAGTTAAGAAATATTAAATCGTAATGGAAATTGCGTTTATTAACTACCTTAAAAGAATATTCGATTTTCCTTCACAAAATAAATTATTAATTTTTAGTAGCGGGGAGTAGATTTGAACTACTGATCTCTGGGTCACTCCGAGCTTACAAGCTCATATGAGCCCAGCGGGCTAATCCTGGCTGCCCCACCCCGCTATTTTTACTTTTTATTTTTTTCCCGGGTCCTTTTAGTACTACTAATCGCTGCATATTAATAGTTTCTTTTATAATTCTGCAAAAGCATTTTAATCTAGATTAAATATTTGTAGGTCACGGTGCAAGATCAATTGGAAAAACCTTTTTTTCGGAAAATTCTTCATCCAAATCTTGAAAATCCATTGTTTGTCCAAGGTCTTCCAGGATTTGGAAACGTTGGGCGAATTGCAGCTCATCTATTAATTAATTTCCTTGATGCAAAACTTTTTGCCGAGTTTTATTCTCCTTCGTTTCCAGATTATGTTACAGTGAATTCCGATGGAATTTGTAATTTACCGAAATATCAATTTTATTTTGCGCCAATGGAAAAAAATAGTATAGTTATCATGACAGGTGAAACCCAGCCGTCTTTTGATGATGTTTTAGCGCATTATCAAGTTTGTGCAATGATAATTGATTTCCTAAAAAAATTAGGATGTAACTTTTTAGTTACAATGGGAGGAGTTCCTATTGCGGAAGAGAGAGATAATGTTTATGTTGCAGCTACTTCTCCTCGAATAGCAAATGATTTTAAAGAAAAAGGAGCTGTTGTCTTTGGAAAAGGCAAAATAGTGGGTGGAACAGGTCTTACTTTGGCTCTTGCTAAAGAACGTAATGTTGAAGGCGCATGTTTACTTGGTAGTACTTCTGGTTTTAAGCCAGATCGTGGTGCCGGGCATCAAGTTTTTAAGTTATTGATGAAAGTTTTAGGAAAAGAGATAAAAGAAAGTAAAAAGGAAAAATGAATATCCGAGTGATAAAATGGGATTGGGTTTAATGGCTGGAAATTCTGAAAATGATTCAAATGAATTGGTTGGTATAAATTCAAAGTTTATGAAAATTCTCCTTGTATTAACTACAGTTTTTCTTATTTTTGCTGGACCAACTTATGTTTCATATTTATTATCTGAGGTCCTGAACCTCAATTATTTAGTTTCAGTAACTGTTGGTTTTTCTTTATTTTTGTTAGGTTTATTTTTGATGTATTTTCTGGTTAAAAATAAAATTATTAATTAATCAAAATTTGCCTCAGATACCCTAGGGTGCATCATCAAATCAGCTTTTTAGATTCTTCATCGGCTTTTCTATAGCCTTTTTGGGCTGTTATAAGTCTTTTTTGTTTTTTCTAATCTAGAAAAGCATATAATGTATTTCTGTAGGTATATTTCATATGCAAGAGAATGAAAAAAAACGATTTGAAACTATGGTGAATACCAGCAAGCCAAAAACAAAAAGAACAACGATAATATTGGAAGCAGAAGAAAGAGACTATATAGATTCATTAATTAGAGAAGGAAAAGAATCTGGAATTAAACCTCTAATTTCAAAAATGCTTGAGATACACAAAAAAATGACAATTCATGACTGGAGGTTTCCAGGTGAGTATTACTGTGGAATAAGTAGAATTGCTTTTGTAAATGTCGAATTAATTAATATTATGCTCAATCAAATTCCAAAAGTTAAATGGTGCGAGCTCGGTCAGGAAATGGGTAGAGCTTTAAAAATCTCATTGTAAACAACTTTAAATATTCAGGTTTCAGAAATTGAAAATTGGAGAACAGTTTTTCACAGATTAAGCGTTCAAGGATTTGGAGATTTCTTTCTTAAGGATAATTATATTCTAATTAAAACACCTTTTATTAGCTATTCTACCCTCTGGAAGGGTATCTTGGAAGGAATGCTAGATGTTAAGTTGGATGTGAAAACCAACCTTCCCCCACTTGTTTTCCAAATTGAGGAAAAAAAGATAAAACTACTAAAAAATAAATCTTGAAACAATTGCATTATTTATATTGAGCAGATAGATTTAATAGAAAGAGCAACTAAGGTGCCTTAAGTGCTGGAAAATGAGGGATCGTATTCATACAAGGCGATTGTATTCATTAAATACAAAAACATTTTTCGAGTCTCTTTTCTAAATTTTAGTAACTATCCATTTAAATATATTTTTAATATACAGAAATATGCTTTGCTCTCTCAAGAAACTCAATCCATCAAAAATAATTAATGATAAATTAAGTGATAAATAATGAAAAAAGTAAAATTTGCAATACCAGCTGGTTCATTATCAAAAGCAACATTTAATATTCTTCAACGTGCAGGATATAATATATCAGGTCAAGAACGTACCTATAGACCTACTATTAATGATCCGAAAATTGAATTGAAAATACTTAGACCTCAAGAAATACCTGTTTTTGTAAGTGAAGGTCTTCAAGATGTAGGGATAACTGGCCAGGATTGGATTAAAGAAACTGGTGTAAATGTTGAAATTCTCCAAAATTTGGAGTATGGAAAAATAAAACTAGTAATTGCCATTCCTGAAACTTCTCCTGAATCTACTGTTTCTGATTTAATGGAGTCTTTGTGGAGTGAAGGAAAAAATTTTCGTATTTCTACAGAATATTTAAACATCGCTTCAGAATATATCCAAAATACTTCTTCTTACAAAAAGCGATTTGGCGACAAAGTACCATTAATGGTCACTCCATGGTGGAAAAAAGGTGATAATCCAAGAGTAAAAATTTTTCTCTCATTTGGAGCAACTGAAGCAAAACCACCTGAAAACTCCGATTGTATTATGGATGTGACGGAGACTGGTTCGACAATTAACGCTAATAATTTGAAAATAATTGAAACGGTATTAGAATCGTCATCAGTACTAATAGCAAATAAATTTGCTCTTCAAGATGAAGAAACCAAAGAAAAAATCTATGACATTTTGACCCTATTAAAAGGAGTAGTCGATGGATCAAAGAGAATTCATGTATTTGTAAACGTTAAAAAAACAAACCTTCAAAAATTACTTGATGACATACCTGCTCTAAAAAACCCAACAATAGCCCCTCTGGCTGACAAATCATGGGTATCAGTAAATACTATAATTGAGAAAAATTGCTTTATACGCCTTTTGCCTCAAATTAGAAAACTCGCGCAAGGTATCGTTGTCTATGAACCTAGACAAGTTTTAGCTTTAGATGAGGTAACAAGGAGAGAAGGAAAAGGGTGTCCAACCTAATCTTAAGTAGAATTTGGGATGCTTCAAAACTACCAATTAATTGGTTCAATCGACAAGTTCAGAATTATCAACTTGATCAAATATTAGAAGAAAAAATTAAAGAAATAATTGCAAATGTTACTAAGAATGGAGATAGCGCTCTAATAGAATTAACTAAACGTTATGATAAAGTGTTATTATCAGAAAAAGATTTGTTAGTTTCAGCTAAAGAGATTAAAGAAGCGTATAATCACGTGGATAAAAACCAAATCTCGGCTCTCCTGACAATCAAGGATAAAATAGAAACTTTTGAAACCCAATTATTCGATAAGAACAAGATTACAACATCTATAGATAATATTCAAATTACTAATTTTCTTAGTCCAATTGAGAGTGTTGGTTGCTATATACCTGGAGGCCAAGCATCTTATCCTAGTACTTTACTGATGACTGTAATTCCAGCAAAAGTAGCAGGTGTACCTAGGATTATAGTTTGTACTCCTCCTAGTAAAGACGGTTCACTAAATCCTTTAGTTCTTGTTGCTGCCGATATCTGTGGCGTTGATGAAATCTATAAAGTTGGAGGAGCTCAAGCGATAGCGGCTTTAGCCTATGGGACATTTACAATCAATCCAGTTAATAAAATCGTGGGACCAGGAAACAAGTATATAACTATGGCTAAAATTTTCGTCTCTAAAGATGTCGCAATAGATATGCCCGCTGGCCCAAGTGAAGTCTTAATAGTAGCTGATGAAACAGCAAACCCAAAATTTATTGCGCTGGATATGCTTTCCCAAGCTGAACATGGACCTGATAGTACTGCTGGATTAATCACAACTTCAGAGAAAATTCGTAATGAAGTACAAAATTGGTTATCCAAAAAAATTGAAAAGATAAATAGGAGTAAAGTGGTGCTTGAATCTTTAAGAAACTATGGATTCATAATAACATGCAAAAGTATTGATGAAGCTGTTACTTTGGCAAATGTTTATGCTCCTGAACACCTTGAAGTAATGACTAAAAATTCTTTGGAACTTGCTAAGAAATTCAAAACAGCAGGATTAATTCTTGTTGGTCCCTTTAGTCCAGTTGCTTTAAGTGATTATGGCAGTGGAACAAATCATGTTCTTCCTACTGGTGGTTATGGACATGTATTTTCAGGATTATCTTCTTTAGACTTCGCAAGAAGAATAAGTATTGTAAAAGGTTCAAAGAAAGGATTACTTGCTATAAAAAATCAAATAAAAGTTATGACCGAAGCAGAAGATCTTCCAAATCATTATAATGCAATCGAAGCGAGGTTTGATAATGCCTAAAAATTCTAATAATTGCATAAAAGAAAAATTAGAGAAACTCCAAGGAATTGAAAGCTATAAACTTGGCGAATCTACTGAAAAAATAGCTAAACGACTTGGACTGCTTCCAACTGAGATTATTAAATTAAACTTTAATGAAAATTTGTTTTTACCAAAAAAAGCTCTTACCGACATCATCAAAGAAGTAGCTGACCACTGTGATCTTAGAATTTATCCTCAGGAAGAACAAAATAAACTTAAAATAAGTCTAGGTAAACATTTGAAAATTTCTTACAATTCAATTGTTGTTGGAAATGCGAGTGATGAGTTAATAGATAGAATTTCAAGAATGTTTTTAGAAAAAGGAGAAACAGCCGTTTCTTTCAGTCCAACTTTTCCTATTTTTAAATACTGTGCAAAGCGACAAGGTGCAAACTACTTAGCTATTCCTCTTTTAAAAAATTTAAGATTGAATGTAGAAAAGATTCTTAAATCTTTTTCTTCAAAAACTAGTTTGTTGTATTTATGCTCACCTAATAATCCCACTGGAACCCAATTTTATAAATCAGAAATAATTCCTTTGATTAATGAATTTCCAGGAATTGTTGTATTAGATGAAGCTTATGGAGAATATGCTAATTATTCAATGGTTTCAAAAGTAGACGAATTTGATAATCTAATTGTTTTGCGAACATTTTCTAAAGCTTTTGGATTAGCTGCTTTACGACTTGGATATGCGGTAACAAATTCGACATTAGCAAAAACTCTTTCTGAAAAATCTCCTTTGCCTTTTCCAGTGAGTTCTTTTACTTTAAAAATGGGTAAGAAACTCTTAGAAAATTTTGATTTGGTTGCTCACTCCATTGAAATGCTGAAAAAAGAACGTGAAAAACTTATTAGCAGACTTAATTTGATAAATGGCATAAGAGCAATTGATTCACAAGCAAATTTTGTTTTTTTTTCCGTGGATAAACCTTATGAGTTGGTTTATCAGAAACTCTTGAGTAAAGGTTTGCTTATTAAGAAATTAGGCAAAATTTTACATCTAGATAATTGCCTTAGAACTGCAGTCGGTTTACCTTGGATGAATGATCGGTTGGTAGAAAATCTAAAAAAAATGTTAGGTGAATAAAAATATTGAGAATTGATGAAGTATATAGAAAAACTCGTGAAACTGAAGTTCGTGTTAAAGTAAATCTTGATGCGGAAGGAAAAGCCATTATCAAAACCGGAATCTCTTTCCTGGATCATTTACTTACCTCTTTAGCCACGCATAGTCTAATTGATATTACTGCTGATGTTAACGGTGATTTACGACATCATTCAATTGAAGATCTTGCAATTTGTCTAGGAGAAGCACTTAACAAAGCTTTAGGAAATAGAGAAGGAATTGTTAGGTTTGGAAACGCGTTTGCTCCCATGGACTGCACATTAGCTTTTTCTGCTGTGGACCTTGTTAAGCGTCCCTATTTTAAGATCAATCTAAAACTCCGCGGAAAAAAAATAGAGGATATGCCAACTGAAGACGTAAATCATTTCTTTGAAACCTTTGCAACATCTCTAAATGCGAACGTTCACGTATTTGTTCAATATGGCAGTAACGATCACCATAAAGCTGAAGCTGCAATCAAAGCTCTTGCTCTATCAATAAGACAAGCAGTTGCATTAGATCCAAGAAGAACAGGTGTTCCAAGCTCCAAAGGAGTAATCTGATGCCCGAAATTGGTATTTTTGATTACGGGGTTGGAAATCTTTTCAGTTTAAAAAACGCCTTAGAAACAGTAGGATTAAATGTAAAAATCAGTGAAACATTTGAAGAATTGAATAAAGTTGATGCTATTGCACTTCCAGGTGTTGGTAATTTTTCTGCAGCTGTTAAAAAGATTGAGCCAGCTTGCGAATTCATTAGTACTTTAGCAGGTAATGGCACTCCAATATTAGGTATCTGTTTAGGTATGCAACTTTTCTTTCAAAGAAGTGATGAAGGAACAGGACAAGGTTTAGGTTTCTTTAAAGGAAAAAATATTAGATTATCCTCATCCGTAAAAGTACCACACATGGGTTGGAATACTCTTAAAATTATAAATCAAAATGAAATATTGGAAAATATCGAGGATCATTCTTTTGTTTATTTTGTTCACTCTCTATATCCAGTTCCAGTTGATAAGGAAATAATTGCTACTGAGACTGAATATGGGGAAATATTTACTTCTATGGTAACTTGCAAAAATATATTTGGTACTCAATTTCATCCAGAAAAATCAGGTGACATTGGATTTGAGATTTTAAGGAATTTTGCAAGGATAATAAAAAGGTGAATTTGAAATGCAATTAATTCCTGCAATAGATTTGATGAATGGAAGAATAGTGCGATTATCACGAGGAGATCCAAAAACCGCTAAGATTTATGAACAATTTGGTGATCCAATACAAACTGCACAAAAATGGCAAACGGATGGTGCAAAAAAACTTCATATAATCGATTTGGATGCAGCTTTTGGATATAGAGATAATCGTTCCCTTATCGCTAAAATTGCAGAAAACGTCACCTTACCTATTCAAGTTGGAGGCGGCATTCGTAGTATTGCAGATGTAGAAAAATTGATTGGATTAAAAATTGACCAAGTAATCCTTGGTGCGTTGCCATTTAGAGACCCTTCCGCTTTGATCCAGATTCTGCAAAAATTTGGTCCAGAATCAGTAATTGTGGCTTTGGATAACATGAATGGAAAAATAATGATTGAAGGATGGAAAACAAAAACCACAATGGGAATTAACGAATCTCTTAGGAAGTTCTTTTCATTAGGAATTCGAAATTTTCTCATAACTTCAATAGTTAAAGATGGGACTCTTTCTGGTCCAGACCTTGAAACACTCAATGAAATAAATAGAAAGCCAGAACTGAAGATAATTGCAGCTGGTGGAATCAGTCGAATAGAAGATTTGATAAATCTAAAGAGACTCGGTATCCAAGGAGCTGTAATCGGTAAAGCCCTTTACGAAGAAAAATTCAGTCTAAAAGAAGCCTTAAAAAAAATAGGAAGAAAATAAATTATGCCTTTAGCAAAAAGAATTATCCCCTGTTTAGATGTAGATCACGGAAAAGTTGTAAAGGGAATTAACTTTGTGAACTTAAAGAGTGCTGGAGATCCTGTAAAACTCGCTAGACAATATTCAAATCAAGGAGCCGATGAATTAGTTTTCCTTGATATAACTGCTTCATCAGAAAAAAGGGATTTATTAAGAGAAGTTGTTGAACGAGTAGCAAAAACTGTTCGAATTCCTTTTACTGTGGGAGGTGGAATTCGCAACGTATCTGATGCTAGATTAATTCTTTGCAGCGGAGCTGACAAAGTATCTGTAAATACTGCTGCTGTTGAGGATCCTGACCTGATAACTAACCTTGCAGACGTTTTTGGACAGCAATGTATTGTTGTCGCTATAGATGCCAAAAGGAGAAAAGCAGATAATCTCACCACTTCCTTTGTGGAAACTGATGAAGGGCCTGTTTGGTTTGAAGTAACAACTTATGGCGGAAGAAAACCCACAGGAATAAACGCGATTGATTGGGCAAAACAAGCAGCTAAACTAGGAGCGGGTGAGTTCTTGTTAACTTCAATGGATAAAGATGGCACTAAAGATGGGTATGATATAGATTTAACCAAGATAATATCAGAATCTGTACGCGTTCCAGTTATTGCTAGCGGAGGTGCTGGAAAACCAGAGCATTTTCTAGAAGTTTTTTCAATTGGAAAAGCTGATGCTGCTCTTGCTGCTTCTGTTTTTCATTATAATAATTATCCAATTCCAATTGTAAAACAATTTTTGCAAACTCAGGGGGTGACAATTAGACCTTGAAAGAAGGACTGTTAAAAAAACTTGATTTCAAAAAAGGAAATGGCCTTATTCCCGTAGTCGTTCAGGAGAACAAATCAAAAGATCTACTTATGTTAGCTTATGCAAACAAGGAAGCTATTGAAAAGACAGTAGAAACAGGATATGCACATTATTGGAGTCGTTCGAGGAAAAAACTATGGATGAAGGGCGAAACTTCTGGGCACACACAAAAAATATGTCAAATACTTGTAGATTGTGATTATGATACTTTACTTTATTTGGTTGATCAAAAAGGACCTGCATGCCATACTAATGAAGTAACATGTTTTCATAATATAATCAAATGAAAAACTAATTGTTTTTAAGAAATAATTTTCTTTTTATTATGGTAAACAAGAGATAAATGAGTTATAGGTTAAGTAAAATGTCACTTCATGAAGCGATGCTATACGAAAAAAAAGAAAATAATCAAGTACAATGTAACTTATGTGGACGCAGATGCTTAATAAGTGATGGCGCAAAAGGTTTTTGTTTGGTTAGAAAGAACGAAAATGGAGTATTGAACTCGTTAGTTTATGGGAAAGCAGTTTCTGCTGCTGTTGATCCAATAGGTAAAAAACCTCTTTCTCATTTTAATCCAGGCGCTTTAGTTATGTCTATCGCAGCAGCAGGTTGTAACTTTAGATGCAAATTCTGTGATAATTGGATGATAAGCCAAGACCAAAAAATTCCAGGGAACAATTTTCCTCCAGACAAAGTAGTTAAAGCTGCAAGAGAGAGAAATTGTTTTGGGATTAGCTTTACTTACACTGAACCAACTATCTTTTTTGAATATGCCTATGATATTGCTAAACTTTCACATCAAGTAGGATTCTTCAATACTTTTGTTACTAATGGATATCTCACTCCAGAAGCTGTGAAAACTATTGCGCCAGTAATCGACGCGGTAACAGTCGATTTTAAAGGAGGTGCTGATCCAGACTTTTATAAGAATTATGCTTCAGTTCCAACGGTAGAACCCATATATGAAGCCTTAAAAGAATTTAGGAGAAACGACGTTCATATAGAAATAACAAACTTGGTGGTTCCGAAAATTGGAGATTCGATGGATCGAATAAAAGAGATGGCTAAATGGATAAAAGAGATTTTAGGAAAAGATACACCTTTTCACTTACTTAGATTTCACCCTGATTATAAGATGACTACGACTCCAGGAACAAACATAGAACTCATGGAGAAAGCATATATGACTGCTCGAAATGCTGGTCTTAATTTTGTATACATCGGAAATCTTCCGGGGCATCCTGCTGAAAATACGTTTTGTCCTCAATGTAATGAACTACTGATCAAAAGACATAGTTTTGAGATAACTAAATGGAATCTCACTAAAGATATGCGTTGTCCGGTGTGTAATCATAATATACCAATTATCGGCAATCTCCATCAAACAGATTCTCGGTTCCCTTATGCATTATTTTAATATATTCAATATATTTTAGGATGATGAATTAGTTTATTCAAAAACTGCTGATTTTTAATACTCTTCAGAGTACAATTATTAATTAGAGTAGTGAACATTCTTTTCAAGAGGAAAATTTAATGGGAATAGTTTTTGTGATAGGGACAGCTGGTTCTGGAAAATCGCTCTTTACAGCATCTTTTGCTGAGTGGTTAAAAATGTCTAAACAAGATGTAGCGATTGTAAATCTAGATCCAGGGACGTTGAAACTACCATACTCACCTGATGTGGATATTCGAAACTATGTTGATGTTGGCAATATAATGGAGGATTATGGGTTGGGGCCAAATGGGGCACTAATTTTAGCGGCTGATTTGATTGCAGATAGGATAGATACTATCACCCAAGAAATTGAAACCACCGGTGCAGATATTATTTTGGTAGATACACCTGGACAAATGGAATTGTTTGCATTTAGAGAAAGTGGACCATATATAGTCAATGAATTAACAAAAGAACCTAAAGCTTTAGTTTATCTCTTTGATGCTGTGTTTTCTTTGAATCCATTTAATTATGTGTCTAATATGTTCCTTTCAGCTGCAATTTACAATAGATTTTTTACGCCTCAACTTCATCTTCTTTCTAAAATTGATCTATTGCAAAAAGAAAAGATTGATCAGATTACTAATTGGTCTATTGACCTTGATTCTTTAGAGACATCAATTGATATCTATCTTAAAGGTTCAAAACGTTTGTTTAGTAGGAACATGATGCAAGCTATATCTCAATTAGGATTAAAATTTACATTGATGCCTATTTCATCAAAAACAAATGATGGTTTGCTTGATGTGAATGCTTATCTAGAACGAATATTAGTGGGTGGAAATAAATACACTTACTGATTTTTGTCTTCTCTTTTTAATTAATTAGAACCCAGCTTGCAGCAAATGCTCCTCTTTTTGCCCTGATTGCTGAATCAGCTCCCGCGACAATAATTACATCATTATTCTCTGGGAAAATATTTTGTAACAATTTTTTTGAGGCATCGGGAAAATCTCTTTTTATGTCATCACTTACTGAATCAATAGCCAATTTGTTGTTTTTTGTCACAATAGCTATAGAGCGTCTTGCACCACCCATAATAGCTGCATCTCTTTGGACAATTCCTGATTTGATTTTATGTCCACGATTTTTAACTAAAAATGCAAAGCTATACTTTGAATTATTCAAGATTGTTCTCTTAACTTCAACTCTGTATGGGAACACTTTTTCAATACTCCTCCAGAGTTCCAATCCTTTATTTGATAGCTTGCATCCTTGTCTTGATGTTATAATCAGTTTTGCCTCTTTTAAATGGTTAATTATCGTTCGAATGACACCTTCTCCAACCTCTAATTGTTTAGCTAGTTTGCTCCGACCAATTGATTTCTTTGAAATAAGTTCCAGAGCATAAACAACATGAAACATCGAAAAAGACGTCGAAGGTCCGGGCGCCTTTTCATGTACAATTCCCTTAATGGTTTTTTTAATATTTAGAGACATTATTGGTGCCCTAACAATTCTATTTGATCTCGCTGATTATATAATTTATGACATAGCTGATTTTATATCTGCAGCAAAGAAGAAATATTTTTAAAATATCAGAAACCCTTTTAAGAAAAATCTCAAAATACTTAAACTCTTATTATATTAAGTTTAAGTGATTCTTATGCAAAAAAAAGGAAAATATTTGTTTACTTCTGAATCAGTCGGAGAAGGTCATCCAGACAAAGTTTCTGACCAGATTTCAGATAGTGTTTTAGATGCTATTCTTGCAAAAGATCCTAAAGCACGAGTTGATTGTGAAACATTGGTTATGCAAGGTAATTTGATACTTACTGGACAAATTACAACTTCTTGTTATGTTTCTATTCCTGCAATTGTACGAAAAACATTAAAGGAAATTGGATTTGATAACGCTAGAGATGGATTAGATTGGGAAACCTGTGGTATAATGGTTTCAATTGAAGAACAATCTCCAGATATTTCAATGGGGGTAACCGAAACTAAGGATCACGAACAAGGTGCTGGTGATCAAGGAATGATGTTTGGTTATGCTTCAACTGAGACTAAAGAATTGATGCCTCTTCCAATAGTTTTGTCACATAAACTTGTCAAAAAACTTGCGGAGGTTAGAAAAAATGGTGTTCTTCCGTATTTGAGACCAGATTGCAAGTCTCAAGTTACTGTAGAATACATGGATGGAATACCTCAAAGAGTTACTACTGTTGTAATTGCTGCTCAACACAATGAGAAAATTGATAGAAATCAAATGGAAAAAGACATTATCGAACAGGTGATAAAGAAAGTTATACCTTCTGACAAGTTAGATAGTGAAACAAAGTACATAGTTAATGGTACTGGACGTTTCGTTATCGGAGGGACATTAGCAGACTCAGGATTGACAGGAAGAAAAATAATTGTTGACACTTATGGTGGAGTTGGAAGCCATGGTGGAGGTTGTTTTTCAGGAAAAGATCCTTCAAAAGTTGATAGATCAGCCTGTTATATGGCTCGTTATATTGCCAAAAATATCGTAGCAGCTGGTTTAGCTGATCAATGTGAAGTTCAATTATCTTATGCGATTGGAGTAGCTTATCCAGTTTCTGTTTTTGTTAACACTTTTGGAACAGGAAAACTATCTGACGAGGTAATATTAGGTTTAGTGAAAAAGAATTTTGATATGAGGCCAAAAGCAATTATCGAACATTTGAAACTATTAAGGCCAATATACCGCAAGACAGCTGTGTTTGGGCATTTTGGAAGAAATGATCCTGATTTCACATGGGAGCAGACAGATAAGGCAGAAGTATTAGCACAATCTTTGACTGGAATAGAATAGAAACAATATTATGATGTTTTTTCTAAAGTAAATTATTCCTTTTTTTATTTTCCGTCTTAAAAAAAGATAGCAAAAATCCAACTTTTAAAACGTGATAATTGCTTAGGTTTCATATATATTTCCATGGTTTTTATCCAAAAATGTACTGAAAATTGATAAAGCTCTTCTCGATCTAACATCTCCATCGAGTTGGGGGGTATCAGAAATCGGCTGTGGCGTCTTTGGTGTAATAAGCTTTAATAAGAAATCTATATTCCAAAATTTGTATTGGGGGCTTCGGGTTCAAAATCATCGCGGTCATCAATCTCATGGCTTCTTAACTTATAATGGTAAACAATTTCATCTTTACAGAAATCTCGATCTAGTTCCCAAATTGGGTTCAAACGCTCTCCAAGAATTGTTTGGACGACTTCCCGGGTATATCGGGATTGGTAATGTTCGTTATTCTACTTCGGGAAAATGTGATGAAACTTCCCTATTACAAGGAACTCAACCAATCATAGGTTCTATAAATAATCTAAAAATTGCATTATCTTTTAATGGTAATATAGTTAATACTTCAACTATCAGAAAAGAAGTCAAAGATTTTTTTCCAGATTTTAAATACAACTGTGATTCGGACTTAGTAGGTTATAAATTATTGCTTGAGCTAAACAAAGGGAAGTCCTTATCCTCGGCAGTTAAGAGTTGTATGCTGAGTTTAGATGGAGCATTTTCAGTTATTGGAATAACTGGAAATAATGATTTTTTTGCTTTTAAAGATCCACATGGAATAAAACCTCTATGCGCCGGCCATAGTCCAGACAATAATACTTATTCTTTATCATCCGAAACAGTAAGTTTTGATATAAATGGTTTCACAAGAGATTTTGAGCTTGAACCCGGTGAACTTGTTACTGTAACAAAAAATGGTTTTAACCGAGAACAGCTAATAAAAAATCCGACCAAAGCTTTTTGTGCTTTTGAATACGCCTATTTTGCGAGGCCAGATGCAAGGTTTAATGATAAATTTGTCTATGAAATTCGAGAACAATTTGGAAGAAATTTAGTTAAAGAATTTCCAGAAATTGCTGCAGATCTTATTTTATCAGTTCCCGAAACAGCTGATGATCCTGCTATGGGCGTACACGAAGAATCGAAAGTTAGATGGGAACGCGCTTCACGCAGACATAGATATGTCACGGAGAGAGCTTTTATTCTTCTCAACTCAGAAAGATCATCAACCATAAATCGGAAAATTAACATTTTAGGTTCAAAAATGAGTGGAAAACGTGTAATATTAACAGAAGATAGTATAGTCCCTGGGGATACAACAAAAGTTATAATTGGTAAACTGAGAAAATCTGGAGTAAAAAAAGTTTACATGTATGTTACCTTTCCTAGAATAATTGGTCCTTGTTTCTATAGAATCGATATGTCTACTTATGCTCAACTTATTGGTTCAAAATACTCACCTGAAGAAATCGCAAAAATAATAGGTGCAGATGCTGTTTGTTATCAATCAATAGAAGGTCTAGTTAATGCAACCGGACAGAATCGTAATGAATTATGTTTGGCTTGTATCACTGGAGAATACCCCACGCCATTAGCCCAAAAAATAGCTGACGATATGAAAAATAAGTTCTTCATGGGATATAAAGAGAAAGGTAGAATATACGAGACTGGAGATAATAAATCATAAGGATTATAATAGGGTAAATCAAAACCCTTGTTTTTAGTCCCTTAGTGTAAAATTGGTGTTTAAATGGAAAAAGTAGGAATATTAGTAGTTTCATATGGGTCAAGAGAGACAGCAATAGTTGATGCTCTTAAGAGAAGTCAGAATTATGCTGTGGAGCTCTATGTTGCAGATAAGCAACGTAATCCATTTAATGAAAAAAGAGCACTAAAGCACATAGTAATTCCAGATTTAAATAGTAAAGATATCTGCAAATTTGCTGAGAAAAATAAAACTGAATTAGATTTTGTTGTTGTAGGTCCAGAGAAACCAATAATCGAGGGTCTTCGTGATCTTATTGAACAAAAAACAGGTATCCCAGTACTTTGTCCGACACAAGACAATGCAATTGAAGTTAGTAAAATTGAACAAAGAATGCTGTTTAAAGAGATAGCTCCTGAGTCAAATCCTCGATTTAGAATCTATAATCCAAAAAACTACCCGAACAAAGAATCTGTTAAGAAAGACGTTTACAGTTGGCTTGATCAACTTAATGATAAGGCAGTTATTAAACCTGACAAACCAACTGCTGGGAAAGGTGTTGGTGTGTGGGGTGATCATTTTTTTACTCGCGAACAACTCTTTGAACATTTCATGTCAAACTTTCAATATGGTTCAGTTCTTATAGAGGAGAAAATAGATGGTGAAGAGTCAAGTTTTCAAATCTTTTCTGATG
>Ga0255454_1009_pt1 | contig 17469 bp, 16 predicted proteins | sample ANMaggQBNCT01K10_FD_182653 | JGI IMG/M metagenome (GOLD analysis project Ga0255454, IMG submission 182653) | Sediment cell enrichment communities from methane seep in Santa Monica Basin, California, United Staets - ANME aggregate JGI... | ecosystem: Environmental > Aquatic > Marine > Cold seeps >... | reverse complement strand
ATTAACAAAAAGCTCCGGAAGAGAAGTCCCAATAGCTACAGCAAAGAAACTGACAATATATTCAGAAATATTAAAAATCTCTGATAGCGCAATCACGGATTGAATAACAAAATAAGCACCAAGTGCAACACCGGCAAAACCAAGAACAGCTCGCCTAAAATGATAGAAGTACCTTCGCTCCTCCTTAGGTAGTCTAGTTTCCTGTTTTATTTTTCGTTTTTTCACAAAATTCATAATAATAAAAGTGAAAAGAAACCAACTAATAATCAAAAATAACGCATTCAATCTTGTGATATATCCTTTTTCAACTATAGCCAACACAATTATAATTGATAATAACTCGCTAGCACCAATAACTAAGACTTCTTTTCTTTTTACCTTGAAAGTGCCAACTAGAAAAGGAAGCAATCCTACAACTAAAGTAATTTGAGCTAAAATTGACCCTAACGAATCACCAACATTTATGTCTCCATGACCCATTTGTGAAGATAATATCGAGTTAAAAATCTCTGGTAAGTCTGTGCCTATTGATACAAGAACCAATCCTATAATCAACGGGGCAACTCCTAATCCTGATGCGAGGTTGACTGAATGTTCAACAGCTGTGTCGCTTGAAAAAGCTAAAAGTATCAAACCCGCAATCAAGCCTATTACTGGAACTAAAAAAATAACTATTGAATCAAACATATAGAATTAAATCCAGGTTTTATATAATATAAAAATTGGACATATACTTATTATTATATTGTTAAGTCAGAATTCATACGAGATCTCCTAAAAGATTCCAAAAAAAATCTAATTTGAACATAAAAGATAATTACAACTAATTCTTGTTAGGCTTGAGGAATATACCAATAATTGATCTTATTCTAAGCAGAAGAAGCATAAGAAAGTATGAAAAAAAGGAAATACCTGAAGATGTCTTAAATCAAATTCTTGAAGCGGGACGCAATGCTCCTTCAGCAGCTAACAAGCAGCCAATTCATTTTATTATCTTAAAAGATCACGAAACAAAAAAGAAATTATCCACTACGTTTAGTCGTTTCCTAAAAGATGCACCTGTTGTTATTGTTGGATGTGCAAATGTGAAAGCTCTTTTAACTGGTAGATGGGCAGTTGTGGACACTACAATTTCGCTACAAAACATGGTTATTGGCGCGTGGGGGCTAGGAGTTGGTTCTTGTTGGATCGGAGCCTTTAATGAAAAGAAAGTAAAAGAAACACTTATGATTCCTAATAACTGGAAAGTTGTCGCCCTCTTAACTTTAGGGTATCCTGCAGAACAACCAAAGCAAAGAAAGAAGAAATCTTTAGAGAAAATGTTTAGCACCAGCAATTTTTAATTCAATAGATACCTGAAAAAAAAATTCAAAAAAAGAAAGTTTTCGGGGGAAATCACCACTTAAAAGTTGTTACAATTAACACAACTTACTAAATATAAAAAAGCAAGATAATTGCGGGAGATATTGGTGGTGTGATACGATTTCCTAATACTTTATGTTCTCTCGAAAATCTTGCTAACTAATAAAGTTCAAAAATTGTACCCCAAAGAAAGAGGGGAAAGTTCAGATTATTTTTTGTTCGGTTTCTTTTTTACGCCAAACTGCAAAATAAACAATGGTAAGAATTATCGCTACTGGGATACCAATAATTACGATCAACCACGCTAAAGTATGGAACCAAGCATACACCCAATATGAATAAGCAAAGTCTCCAAACGGGGTGTAAAAATCTCCATTGATATACATGTAAATTGAATACGCAATGAACATACCAAAGCTAAAACCTCCGCCTTCTGCGGTTCCTTTACCCCGCCATCTGCCTTTGAACTCCACTTTCTCCTCAGCTGATAATCTTTTCCACCATAAATACCAACCCACTCCAAAAATAATCGCGACAGGTATTCCTACAATCAATAACTCCCATAATATGAGAAATATGAAAAACTCCCAGATCCATGCTAAGGTCCATTCTCCTATAGTTGCGCTACCCATGGCTCCAATTGTAGAAGTATCAATGAACCAAAATAAAACCAGAAGCGATACCGCAATGGCAATTGCACCGCCAATGATAGAAGCTGCAAATATTTTCCAGTGTTTCTTAATTTTTTGTTTCCAAAACTCTCCGTCGCCGCATTTGTCTTTTTCTTCCATTTTTTCCGTCATTTTTTTCGCCGTTTTTTTATATAATAGCTATTTTGTTATTGTATCGTATTTAATATTTTTGAAATAACGCTGTTATATGTAATCAAACATGTCATATTCACGTTAAATACACCTTTATTTTCTCAAAAAAAGACTCATTAAAAACATAAATGAACAACAGAGTCTACTTGGCAAAAATACGTGATCCAGAAAAAAACTATTCCAAAATTAAGAAGAAAAAAGAGGAACGATTGTGACAGATATCGATGCCATTATTGGAGTTCTTTAAGCTATATAGATAAAACTCTCATCACTTCATTTTAATTTTAAGAATGCAAAGAGAACTCGGATTTCTGTTTATTTGTACAATAATTCATGTTTATTAATTAATTTTGAAATTAAAAACTTAAGTATAATTAATTTCCACTAAATAAAAGGAGATAATTTTTGCCCAAAGATCCAGTTATAAATAAAAAATCGCAGAAATCCAAAGTCAAGAAAAAACCAAAAGGTCGCCTAATATCAAAAGAATTAAGAAAATGTCCATCTTGTAAGCTATTTAGGATAGAAACTAGACTTGATGGTTCAAAAATCTTTGTTCAATGCAAAAATTGTCTATTGAAATACAACTTTATAAAATATCCAGCTTTTATTGAAATCGATTACTACTATAAAATGAGAGAAGCTTTTAGTCAAGATGTAAAAGATGGAGTTGTCACACCACCAATTACTGCTTCTTCTGGAAGAGTTGTTGGCTCATGTCCCAAGTGCAAAGTCGGCTCTCTTGCAATAGATATTGATTACAATCGGCGAGTTGGAATTAAATGCGAAAAAACCGATTGTTCAGCAAAATTCGCTTTACCAAAAAAGGGATATTTTCAAGGTGCAGGAACTATATGTTCAACTTGTGGATGGCCACTTTTGACTTGGGAATTTAGATCAACAGGAGCTTCTTCTTTCTTATGTTTTAACCCAGATTGCAGGTTTAGAAGTAAGTGGAAGTACACAAAAAAGCCTCAATGATATAGTTGCAGAAGGACTATAACTCCTTTTAAAATTGGATTTATTTAAAAATTGTAACTAAGTATCCGTTTTTATCTTTTGAAGATAAAAAATAGTCTAAATATTGTTGATTACTTTTTATGTCTTTTAATCCTGTCTTTCTTCTGACTCTTTTTGCGCCAGTCTCTTTTTCTTTGTGTGTTTAAAGTAAATCTTCCCTGACGTTTGCCACGTTCTAGGTTTCTATGTCGGGTAATGTTTAAGTAAAAAGTGCTACAATCAATTTTTTTCTCTTTTAGTGATTCGATGTTTTCGTTTAAATCTTGTTTTGCTTCATTTGAAGTTATTGAATCAAATAATTCGGAATAAGTGTTATATGCTGCGTGAAATAAAAAGTCGGTCGGGTCATCAATTATTAGTTTCTCAGCTTCAACTGTTTCAATCTTATTAGGTTCTTCTGTCATATTTTTCCCGCTTTTTGCAAAGAAGGAAGATGTTTTTCCCTCTTTTATAGGTGTCTCTAAACATAATGGCTTATCATAGTTTGGAATTACATATTTTACAAATAATATTTGATTTTCTTCTCATTAGCTTCATGATTCTTTTTTGGAGACAGCTTGTTTAATTTTTTTTGCGTCTTGGTCGAGCATTTTTTGATCTCGATTATCAGGATGTCTCCATTGAAAATCACTATACATGGGAATTATGTGGACATGTAGGTGAAATATTACTTGTCCTGCTGCTTTACCATTGTTTTGTATTATTCTTATTCCTTCAGATCCTACTGCTTTATTAGTTGCAAAACGTCCTCCAAAAAAGATGCAAAGAGGTTCAGGTGTTCGTTTACTTCTCGCAAATCTTAGGTTTGAGCTGCGAAAACCAGTTGTCACCTTAATATTAATAACAACATTTCTGTTTGCTTTAGCTCATCTAGGAATACTCGTTTGGACATCAAGAGGACTAGCAGGAGTACTAGATGAAACTTTGATTGGCATATTACTTTTGGGAAACGGAATCACTGGAGCAATTGCTGGCTCTTTGTTGGGACCTATTATTCGAAGATTTGGCTATAAAATACCAATTTCGGTTGGGCTTCTTAGCTTATTTACTAGTCTTGTAGTTTTCATTATTGTAGGCGATTTTACCATTTCTAGCTCAATTCCGTTGATTCTTTTAGGTCTTGTAATAGACGGTTGGGCTGGAGGTCTTCTCTTTCCAACTATTATTACTATTAGTCAAGTTATCTCTCCAAAACGTCGTGGTGTTCTAGCGGGAGTAGTAACATTTGCTTTCTTTCTTGGCTCTGCTATTAATCCTACATTGTTCGAACCACTATTTATTATCGGATTGAACTGGGTGTATATTGGATTTCTTGGAGTATCTTTGATTCTTTTGATGTTTTTTATTTTTCTTTTGAGAAAGATAAAATCTCTCACTTAGAATCCTAAGTTTATCTAGAACACTCAAGGTGCACCTCACAGTCACATTAATCTTTCAACTCAAGACAATCGCGTTGCTGGTACTGAAAATACCAGCCATAAGAACAAAAGAAATCATTAATGGCATAAGGTTCAATCCTATCGGCGTCACCACAACACTATCCCGACAGAATTAACTTTACGATCATTTGGGTTTTCTGAAGAATTCAAATCCCTCACTGTCGCATACGTAATCTAATCCAGATTCAATTAGTACACTGATTTCTTTTTATTCTTTTAACGACGAGTTTAAATTGAACATTCGCAATTAACTGGGATTCAACTTTTTTGTTTCTTTAACTTCCTTTTTAGTTTCTTGAAAAAACGTGTCATCCATAAAACTGCGTCTGGAGTTTGGTACCACTTGATTCCTATCATGTCATTTTCGCATTCAACATAACACTCGAGGCATTTAGTACATTCAGCAGATCCTTTAGCCTTTAGTGGACCAAGACCTTGAGGGCATACGCTTTCACAGGCTCTTTGATCCATCTTGGTACACTCACCGCAATTGGCTAAACGATTACCTTCGCCTGTCTTGAAATTCTCTTTAATAACTTGCTTACCAGTTTTCAAGGTTGGTTTGAAAAACGGATTAAATTTTGCAACAAACCTCACAAGTGCTCCTAATGGACAAATTAATCTACACCAAAACCTTTTCTCTCTAAAACTTAAAAGAACCGCTATAACTGGAAAAATCCACAATTCAATCAAGACTGGCATCCATATTTCTTTAAATCCAGATAATTGTGAAATCCTAGTTACCGACTTGAGATGAAACATGCCCTGAGACATTATCCCTATTGGACATATGCTACACCAAATAGGAAACCTAAGCAACGCCGACCCGGCAAGCGCACCAATTAAGATTCCATTGGCTACCATACCAGTTTTGTTAGCTAAGAATTTTCCAAAAGGACAGGTGGGGCAGACAAATTTGGATTTAGTTACTTTGTTTCTAGACATTGGACTTATTTCATTCAAGTTAATGCGACAACATATACAAAGATAGATTCAAGATTAAACAAAAACTTGTCTTTTTATCAGAGGTAAATCCATAAGTAAAGCTCAATTCACATATATCAAAACTAAAGAAACAAATATTCATTGGATTAATAAAAGGGGTATTAGAATGTCAAACAATTGTATCTTCTGCAAAATAGTTCAAAAAACAGCACCAGCCAGTGTAGTCTATGAAGACAAAAAAACTATTGCCTTTATGAGTATACAACCAATAAATGTTGGTCACACACTAGTTATTCCAAAAAACCATTATGAAAATATTTACGAGATTTCCGAAAAAGAAATCGCTTACCTCTACAAAATTGTAAAAAGAATTGCATATGCAACTAAGAAAGCAGTTATGCTAAAACTAACAAGTATCAAAAACATAAGATAGTAAGTTTGCCAACCCAGAACAATCATATAGCCTGCGATAAAAGGTCCAAACCCAACACTAAACGAAGCTAAAGCAGAGGCAATACCTATTCGTTTAGGTATGTCTTTGGGGATAGCACAATCCGACAACAAAGCCAGTATTACAGGATTTACAAATCCAAACCCTATCCCAGAAACGAAATTAGCTAGCGCAAAGATCTCTATCGATGTAGATAACACGGTAAGAGAGAGCCCGGCTGCAAAAGCTACTAATCCTCCAAGAATAACAGGGACACGCCCGTAAACATCACTTATTGCTCCAGAGAAAAGCTGAATGAATGCAAAGGGAAACATGAATGATGGAATAGCAATCAATATGGTAGTAGGATTAGTCATGAAATCAGATGATATGGTACTAAGCAAGACAAGAACAGCATTCCCAACAAGTGGACCTACAGCAAAAATAAAATATGATAAGAACTCAAGAACCCTAAATTGACCGCATTTTTCCTGATCTTCCTGTTTAATCCCTTTAATATCATCCATGTTATTAACTATCAAAGAGTTGTGTATTAACTCTATTCAATTAGAAAAGAAAATAAAAAAATCAACAAAACCTGTTCAAATATCAAAATGCAGAAAGTGCTAAACGCGCTGTTTTTGGGTTGTTTGACGGTAATACGTTTGACGGTTTGACGGTCTCACGGGCTTTTCTTAATGCGTCACACAAGAGTGTATTACGCTGTCACACGGTCTTTTCAAATAATTGAAATGACACTCGCCAAAACAGACTGAAAACGGACGATTTTACTAGGGAAATGACTAGGGATCTCTGTTTTTTGTTCGAGTATTTGATGTTTTTTTGGCTTGTTTCACACCTGTGTTACGCCGTTACACACATTTCATGGAGTTGTTACACACTTGTTTTACATCGTTACACAAGTTTATCCTAAAATGTCTTTAATATACAAGATTCAAAACCCTTATTCCTCAACAATCAGAATCAGTTCAATATCAGTTATCACATCAATCTTGCTAATTAAAAAGAGAAAAAAACAATATATAACGTAATTAAAAAAATCTAAACCAAATATTTCCAAATAAACTTTCGTTATTCTCCCTTTAATTAAAAGGTATTGCTTTATTATACTTGGAAAGTAATCTAAACCAAATATAAGGGGATTCTTATGAAAATTGGAGTTTTAAGTGGAGGAGGAGATGCCCCTGGAATTAATGCTGTTATTCGATCAGTGGTTAGACACGGAATTGTAAGCTACGGATTTGAAATGATTGGCATAAAAGACGGGTGGAGTGGGCTTATAACTGGGAGTTATTTGCCTTTGAATCTTGATAGTATTTCGGGAATTTTACCTAAAGGAGGCTCGATTCTTGGAACTTCTAGAACAAACCCTTTCAAAACAAAAAACGGACCAGAAATAATACTTGAAAACACCAAAAAACAACAAATTGACGCCATAGTTGTAATTGGAGGCGATGACACTCTAACAGTTGCCTACAAAATGGGAGAAAGAGGTTTGAATTGTGTTGCAGTTCCAAAAACTATAGACAACGACTTGGTTGGAACCGACTACACTTTTGGCTTTAACACCGCTGTTTCAATAGCCACACAAGCCCTAGATCGACTACATACAACAGCAGAAGCCCATCACAGAATAATGATAATAGAAGTTATGGGAAGATACACAGGGTGGATCGCATTGGAATCAGGCATTGCCGGAGGAGCAGATGTTATTCTAATCCCAGAGATACCTTTTGACCTACAAGAAATATACAACTACATTAAACAACGAAAAAGCAGAGGCAAAAACTTTAGCTTAATAGTAGTAGCGGAAGGAAGCAAATCAAAAGATGGAAAAGAGATCTGTTATAGCGACTGCAAAGACGCATTTGGAAATCCAAGACTTGGAGGCATAGGATATTATCTAGGAAAACAAATCGAAAAAACCCTAAACATGGAAACCAGAGTTGTCACTCTGGGCCATCTTCAGCGAGGCGGAACACCAACAGCATATGATAGAGTTCTGGGAACAAGATACGGCAAAGCCGCAATCGATCTAATCCACAACAAAAAGTATGGATTAATGGTAGCACTAAAAGGAAAAAACATCTCAAATGTGCCGCTAAAAACTATTGTCGGAAAACGAAAAACAGTAGACCTAGACCTATACAACCTCGCCAAAATATTCTTCGGATAAAAAATTAATTTTCCTCTAATACATAGAAATAATTAGAGGAATTCCAAAAATCGGTGAATCCAGCAATTTTATTTGTAAAGTTGCGAAGGAAAAAAAAGAAATAAGTTCACTCATTGAATCAGACTGAGTATGTGTGTGATAATGAAGGACTGAAATTCTTCAGAAAATCTAAGTGATTTAACAATTAAAGTTTACGTCGTAGGTAGTGTTGTGGCGCCGCCGATAGGATTTGAACCTAAGAAGAGTGGCGATATCTCCCGCTTCACCTTCCCTTTTTTTGCAATTTCTTATAAAGTGGCCGAGATGAGGTAGCCTCGTTCGAATTGTATACATTCTTGTTATCAACCGCTACCTTTCCCCTTTTTTAGTTTTTTTAACGCATAATTAGGATAGAAGATTTTAATTAAACAAATATAAATTTGTTTTTTTAGTTCGAGTCAATTACAACTAATTAAGGCAAAAAACTAAACCAATTCTTATGATAAAAACGGAATTTGAAAAATGTTATATCACGAATGGGTGCATAAGAGTATATTAGTAAAAATTTTAGGAAAATAAAAAAAATGAATAAAACAAAAACAATAGCAACTATCGCTTTAGCCTTACTTCTAACTATTTCTGCATTAATCGCAATCGCTCCAATCCCAAACACCATAAAAGCTCAAGAAGATTACGGAGACTTGCTACAATACGAATGGCAGGGGCCTGGCAACACTCCCAACGGTGCGCATTTCGCTGAGGGACCAGCCCCAAACACACCAGACATCTTGTGGAAAACCAAAATACCGGGCATATCACCAAGTGATGTAATTGCCATCAACGGCAAGGTCTTCGTATCAGGCGGTGGGTTCTTCGCTCAGACGACTTATGCACTTGACGCATTTACAGGAGAGATCCTCTGGAGCGTCCCTACAGGGGGTGCATATGTCAAACTTGATGACACCCACATGCTGATAGGAAGCTCCTGTGTTGAAATAGAAACTGGCAATATCGTATGGACCACCGATCTATTCTCATTTACCACAACCTCCAACATTGCTGCTAGTCAATACGTTCCAGAACTGAAAATGTTCTTCACCCAAACTTCTGGTTATGACCTTTCTGATCTAACGCAACCACCAACACTGGCATGGAAAAGAACGGATTTATTGGATGGCTCCGCATATGGCATGAGGATGCAACCCTATTCCGATGGAATTATAATACAAAGACAAGGTAATCCGCGTGTTTTGGGTCTTAACGCCACAACTGGAGAGACTATCTGGGACACACCAATAGATTCAGTGGCAATTTATGGATGGACCATTGACAACGGCAAGCTTTTCCATGGTGGACTCAACAACTACATGGACTGTTGGGACCTTAAAACGGGTGATCCACTGTGGAGGTTTGACGTAGATACTCCTTGGGGATTCTTCGCTGGCAAACCCGCTGCAGCCTATGACAAGCTCTACCAGATGAACCAGGATAACCACCTCTACTGTTTAGACCAGAATACTGGAGAGTTAGTGTGGAAGTATGAGGGACCTGGCGTTTATTATCAGGGAAACCTAATTGTTGCTGATGGCAAAGTCTACGCGCAAACGGGCGACACCATGTATAGGAACCCATTCACTCATGAGCCTGGCACATCTGAGTATGTATGTTTGGATGCTGAGACTGGAGAACTCATATGGACGCTCCCCATAGAAGTCGGTGATCCAAATAGCGCTCACTGCATAGCCTACGGCAACCTTTACCTTCAACCTGTAAGTACCCGTGAAGTGGTTGTGAACAACTCAATTACACGCGTTTCTGAAGAAGCTGTGGTGTGGTGCATTGGTAGCACCCCTAAGGACTGGCCCATGTGGCGCGGCAATCCATCGTTGAGTCACGAGGGCACAGGCCCAACCAATCTAGCGCTCAAATGGAAATTCAAGACAGGTGGTTCAGTCATCTCCTCGCCAAGCATCGTAGATGGAGTAGCCTACGTAGGATCATGGGACAAAAACATCTACGCGCTCGACGCTGACACAGGCAGCAAAATATGGAACTTTACAACCGAGTATCAAGTTAAGTCTTCACCGGCAGTAATCAATGGCAAAGTCTACACAGGCACTGACGACGGTAACATATACTGTTTGGATGCCCTTACTGGTAGCCAAATTTGGAAAAACACCAAACCTGGCGACATCACTGAGTACCTTCAAGGTGGGTACGCATCCATTAGATCCTCTCCAATCGTGGTTGGGGGAAGAGTGTATGTTGGTTCTCTTGACAAAAATGTTTACTGCTTCAACGCCAACAGCGGAACCTTCTTATGGAATTTCACGACACCAGCACCTATCGACTCTTCGCCAGCCGTAGTTGACGGAGCACTCTACATCACCTCGAACACGCCGATAAACGGTACCCTCTACAAACTCAACGCTGACACTGGATCGGTCATATGGCAGCTAGGCATCCCGCTTAGACGAGCAAGTCAACTACATGCGTCACCAACAGTGGGAGACGACATGGTCTTTGTACCATCCGACGCCACGTATCAATACGGCATAAACGCGACTACCGGCGCCATCATATGGAAATATACGGGCCCCTCGTATCTGTATAACTTTGCCTCTATGCTCTACATCAATGGCAGAGTCTATACACAAGACTTTTTCTCCGCGGTCTGCCTTAACGCCACAACGGGTGATGTCATCTGGAACACTTGGCTAGGACGCGAGAATTACGGCTCACCGACATATGCCTATGGCAAAGTCTATTATGCCAATGAGCAGATGGCCCTCTACGTCCTCGATGCCCTGACTGGAGAAAAACTTTCGTTTGCCGAATTAGATGGTCAGACTTATTCTTCACCAAGCCTCTACAATGGCAGAGTCTACTTAGGATGTCATGACTGGAACGTCTACTGCTTTGAAGAAGCCCCACCACCACCTGACCCGACGCCAACGCCAGCACCAACACCTACGCCAGCACCAACACCTACGCCAGCACCAACACCAGCTCCAACACCTGAACCAACACCAGCACCAATGACTGATACATACATTGTAGGTTCGACAATTGCTATACTTGCTGGACTCGCAATCGTAGGATTCCTGCTTCTTCGTAAAAAGTAAACACAACCGCTCTAGAATCTAATCTTCCCCCTCTTTTTTTGGGGTAAAACAAACGATCAAAATCATTGAATATAGAACTATGGGCTGAGAGGGTCCTTGAGCAAGAAATGAACTTTACAGTGTAGTTGTCGTTGTTTGTTCATTTTTTTCTCCTTTAGTTTTGCCTGAGGATCCCAGCAAACCCTTTTTAAACAACAAAAACAAACAATAAAAAGTCAAACAAACCGAGGCCGAGATGAGGTAATCTCGGTTGTCTGTGGATTTCTCTCGGAACCTTTTCCCTTTTTTTCAAATTAATTTATTTTTCTGATCTAAAAATCTGGAAAATCTTTCAAAAAAGTGTTTAAGTCAAGGCAAATCATATTAAAGAAAAAGTATTACAACTTCTAATTGAGAAATTACTCTGAGGAATATGATGCACATATTCAAAAGAAAGAAACCAATAGAAACACAATTGGCAGCTTCGATAAAAGATGTTCCCAATTATCTTTTTGCAATAGAATTTTTGCAAGATTGGTTTGACAACAAGGTAGTTGTTGAAAAAGTTCAATTGTTTGATTGTTACGGAGATTTGAAAGTTGAAGCAGTTTGGGATCAGAATCCTAAGGCTAGATATTGGACACTGTACCCAAGTTCAATAAACGAGGAAGCTAACTTTGACAATTTTCTTAGCCTACCTCTAAACTCTCTAAGTGCAGGAGTTTATGCATCAACCCTTGTTGTCGGTAAACGCAAAACGATAGTCAATCGAAATTATGTGGATGGATTCATTCATTGTATGGAAGACGTTTATGAATTTCCGTTACAAAAAATACGCGTACTATTAAATAAATCAAAAACCTATCCGATTATATTGACAACCGATATACTATCTTTCTCAATAGCTCCTATACTCGGAATAGATAGAAATATTCATGAACTTGCATGGGAAAAAGGGAAATACAATCCAAAATCCAAGATTCTTTCCCAACAACAAAACATAACAATTAAAAAATTAGACATTTCCTTTGACTTAAACAAATTGTTGCAACAAGTTAAAGATGGTGGAATTGTAGTAATTTACAGGTGTCCACACTGTAGTGTACCATTAAAGATCGGAAAAGACACCCGAGTTGAACAGCTTAAGAAGTGTGAATACTGTGATTCAGAGCTACAATCTATTGATATTGCTGAGTTTCTTAGAACCGCTCTTTCCTAAATTCTATCGAAATCCGTTTTATTAGAAGCCTATAACCTAAAAAATCTTTAATGGCGTTATTTTGTCTACCATATCTGTAAATTATTCTTTCTTCAATTATGTAAGGATACAGGTGGAAGGTCAGGCGAAATATGGAAACTACGCTGGATTGATATTGATTTTGAAAATAACTCTGTTAGAATAGAACCAGAAAAAGGCAGCAGACCACGAGTAAGCAAACTGACAAACCGTGCTGTTCAATTGCTAAACTGTCTACCAAGAAAAAAAGGCATATTATTCCTTGGTCAATACAGGACCCTTAGGAATCTTCGGCGTTCTTTCCAAAGACAACGCAAAAGAATCGCTGCTAAACTAGGTAATCCACGACTAATGCAGATACATTTTCATACTCTTAGACACTGGAAGGGCACAGAAGAATACCGTAAAACTAAGGATATTATCCATGTGATGCAGGTTCTTGGTCACAGGAGAATACAAAATACGCTAAAGTACATTCAACTGGCTAAGCTAAGTGAATCCAATGATTATGTGTGTAAGGTTGCAACCGATAAAAAAGAAATCAGTGCACTTATTGAATCTGGCTTTGAGTATGTGTGCGAAAACGATGACTTAATCTTCTTCAGAAAACCCAAATAAAAAAGGCGATTTCTGTCGCCGATAGTGTTGTGGCGCCGCCGATAGGATTTGAACCTATGACCAACTGGTTAACAGCCAGCCGCTCTGCCGGGCTGAGCCACGGCGGCAAATAAAACCGCGTATGCCATTTTGAGTTCCATAAAAGTATTTAAGGTTAGCCTTTAAAGTTGAGTTACTTTTGTGGTTAAGATTAAATTTGTAGTTTTCATATGGTTATAATGTTAGCTTAGATGTTTTTAAGAAAAATGTATATGAAGGATTACTCCTACTATTTTTGAAAAGTAGTTGGTAGATAAGGGGTACAAATTGAAAGAAATAATAGAGTTTAGGTGGCACGGTAGAGGTGGACAAGGAGCATGGACAGCAAGTGAGCTTTTAGCAAGAGCTGCTCTAAAAGAAGGGAAACATATTCAATCTTTTCCAGAGTTTGGTCCTGAAAGGATGGGTGCTCCAGTAGCGGCTTTTACCCGTATAAGCACAAACCCAATTAGAATTCATTGTGCAGTTTATGAACCAGATGTCGTAGTTGTTTTAGATCCAACATTAATAAAAACAGTTCCAGTCACCGCAGGATTGATGGATAATGGAACAATAATAATTAATTCAACTGAATCCCCGGATAAAGTCAGAGAACAACTAAAGACTGAAAAAGGAACCCTTTGGATTATTCCAGCTACAGAAATCGCGTTAAATATATTAGGATTGCCAATAACTAATACAGCTTTGTTAGGAACTGTTGCCAAAGCAACAAATATAGTATCTTTAGAAAGTATCGAACAAACTGTTAAGGGACGATTTAGAACCGATTTGGCAGAAAAGAATTTTGCTGTTATTAAAAAAGCTTACAAGGAGGCAAAACAAGCATGACTTCTAAATACAAAAACTGGAAAGATATTGCACCTGCTGGTGTTTGTTCAAAATCAAGTACCACTTTTCTTACTGGAGATTGGAAAACATATACTCCAATAAGAGATTTAGAAAAATGCACAAGATGTTTAACGTGTGTAATGTTCTGTCCTGATGGAGCTATACGCTGGCTACCTGATAAAAAAGACATAGAATTTGATATGAGCTTTTGTAAAGGATGTGGTATTTGCGCAAATGAGTGTCCCACAAAAGCGATAAAAATGAAATTGTAATAATGGTGAAAAAATGACAAGTAAAATTAATCAAAAAATGATGGCGCTAGCTGGGGATCAAGCTGTAGCTTATGCAGCAAAACAATCAGATGTAGATGTAGTTGCAGCATATCCAATTACGCCCCAGACAATTATTGTCGAGCAATTTAGTGAGTATGTAGCTAATGGTGAGGTTGAAACAGAGTTTGTTTGTACTGAATCAGAACATAGTGCCATGGCTGCTTCGTTAGCTGCATCTGTAACAGGTGCTAGAGTTTTTACAGCTACAGCCTCAGCTGGGTTAGCTTTAATGCATGAAATGCTTTTTGTTACTTCTGGTTGTCGTGCTCCCGTTGTGATGGCTATTGCAAATAGAGCATTATCCGCTCCTCTAAATATTCATGGAGACCACTCTGATAGTATGGCTCAAAGAGATAGTGGGTGGATCCAGATGTATGCTGAAAATTCTCAAGAAGCTTATGATCTAATAATTCAAGCATTCAAAATAGCTGAAAATACTGATGTTTTGTTACCTGTGATGGTTGGATTGGATGGGTTTACGCTAAGTCACACTTTAGAGAATGTGGAAACACTGCCTGATGATGCAGTGAAGCAATATGTCGGAATTCGAAAAATATCTACTGTACTAACCCATGAAGGTAAACAATCACCCTTTAAACTAGATCCAAAAAATCCAATGACAATGGGTCCAATAGCTCTTCAAAACTACTACTTTGAATTTAAACGACAACAAGAAGAAGCAATGAAAAATGCTCTGAATGTTATTCAGGATGTTAATAATAATTATGGGACTAGTACTGGAAGAACTTATGGAAATGGCTTAGTTGATGCTTATTATCTTGAAGATGCAAAAGTTGCAGTGATATGTTTAGGTTCAACTGCAGGTACAATGAAAACAGTTGTAGATAAATTAAGAAAGCAAGGAATCAAAGCGGGCCTTCTAAGAATACGAACTTTTAGACCCTTCCCAATGGAAGCTGTCAGGTCTGCTTTAAAGAATGTGAAAGCAATAGCTGCAATGGATAAGAGCATGAGTTTTGGAGGAAACGGAGGACCAGTTTATCATGAGATTCGTCATGCACTATATGATTCAGCTTCTAAACCGTTTATAGTGAATTACATCTATGGTTTAGGTGGAAGAGATACAAGTCCCGCTAAACTAAGCACAATCTATGAAGATTTGCAAAAGATTTTGGAAAAACAAACAATTGAAGATCCAATAAAATATTTGGGATTAAGAGAATAAAAAAAGGAATGAAAAAAAATGACCACACAAGAATGGAAATTTACTTCAAAAGACATAGCAAATAAACCAGACCTATTTCTATCAGGCCACAGAGCATGTGCATGATGTGCACCAGCAACTGTACTAAAATTAGTAATGAAAGCAACACGTGGCCCAACCATAGTTACTGAAGCTACTGGGTGCATGGAGGTAGTCTCATCAATTTACCCTTATACTTCATGGGCAACACCATGGTTACATACGGCATTTGAAACAGCCGCAGCAAACGCTTCAGGAATAGAAGCCGCACTAAAGATACTAAAGAAAAAAGGACGCATAGGTCCAGAGCACGTAGATGTTATCGCAATCGCCGGAGATGGTGGAACCTTTGATATAGGTTTTCAAGCCCTCTCAGGAGCAGTTGAAAGAGGACATGACTTCTTATTTTTGCTCTATGATAATGAAGCCTACATGAACACAGGAATTCAAAGAAGCGGTGGAACCCCACACGGAGCAGCAACCACCACCTCACCTGCAGGCACAGCAGTTCCTGGAAAACTTGAATACAAAAAACCACTAGCAGACATAATGATAGCTCATGATATGGAATATGTAGCTACTGCATCACCTTACTACTGGCGTGACTTGATAACCAAAGTCAGAAAAGGTCTAGAAGTTGAAGGACCAGCTTTTCTTCACGTATTTGCTCCATGTCCAAGAGGATGGAGAAGTAATCCTGCAAAATCTATCGAATATTCAAAGCTAGCAGTTGAAACATGTGTCTTCCCAATCTGGGAAGCAATAAACGGAGAATACAAGTTATCTATACCAAGCAAAGTTTTAAAATTGGCACCACAAAGAAAGAAACCAGTCTCTGATTATCTCAAAGGACAAGGAAGATTTAGGCATATGTTTAGACCAGAAAACAAAAAGTTGCTCGACGAAGTCCAAAACATAACTGATAAGAGATGGCAAAAACTTCTGAAAAAATGCAATCAATCATAAACCCAACATTCTTTTTAAGACAATCAATTTTTTCTTCTATTTTTCTGCCTATAAAACGTCATAATTAAGTAATAGATACTACAATTCTATCCACGTTTAAGTTAGAACTCTTGGAGAGTGCTGTTAAGTTAGGTAAAGTCTTGATTACGTCTGCGTGGCCTTACATTAATGTAACACCTCATTTAGGCAATCTAGTAGGCTCAATTCTTTCAGCTGATGTTGCTGCTAGATACTACAGGTTACAAGGTGAGGATGTTATAATGGTGAGTGGTTCAGATGAACATGGGACTCCTATAGAAGTAGAAGCAATAAAGCAAGGAATACCACCCAAAGATTTGACTGATAGAAATCATGCTTTTGTCTCTGAATTATTCAAAAAATGGAATATATCCTATGATAATTACACACGAACTGAAAGTTCAATTCATAAACAATTTGTTCAAAATCTTTTAATGAAAATTTATGAAAATAACTATATTTTTTCAAAAGAAATGAAAATGCTCTACTGTAATCATGACAAACGTTTCTTGCCAGATCGCTTTGTTGAAGGTACCTGTCCTAATTGCGATTGCACAAAAGCACGAGGAGACCAATGTGATAAATGTGGAAAATTATTAGAACCCACCACTCTTATAGATCCTTATTGTGTTCTTTGCAAAAATACTCCAGTTGTTAAAACTACAAGACACTGGTATATTGATCTTTCAAAATTATCAGATAAACTAAAACAATATCTTACAAATAACCAAAACCTTCCAGCAAATGCTAAAAATTTTAGTTTGAACTGGATAAAAGAAGGCCTAAAACCAAGAGCGATAACCAGAGATATTGCTTGGGGTATTCCTGCACCTTTTCCAGGAGCTGAAAATAAAACTATCTATGTTTGGGTTGACGCTGTTTTAGGATATGTTTCCGCAACTATCGAGTACTGTCAAAGTATTGGAG
>Ga0255454_1008_pt1 | contig 18802 bp, 10 predicted proteins | sample ANMaggQBNCT01K10_FD_182653 | JGI IMG/M metagenome (GOLD analysis project Ga0255454, IMG submission 182653) | Sediment cell enrichment communities from methane seep in Santa Monica Basin, California, United Staets - ANME aggregate JGI... | ecosystem: Environmental > Aquatic > Marine > Cold seeps >... | reverse complement strand
CAGAGTAATCCATTAAGTCACCTTGGTAGTCAACCAAGTCAAAACTTAATTCAGAAAGACTCACGGAAACGCCTGTGGCTCCATTTTCAGGATTAGGATTAACTACGATAGGTGCTGTAGGCAAGGACTCTTCTCCCCTCATTTGAAGGAACGAGTCTGGATTCAACTGGTTGTTGTATGAAGTCAGAATGTAGCCAGGTGAACGTGCCGGATTGGATAGGCGTACCTCATCAAGAGCACCATCCAAGTATCTATCAGCAGCGTATGTGCTTCTTCCAATCTCCAAAGGAACAGCAGAATTATCAAATATTGAAGTGATCGTGGAAGTACCCAACGTTGCGACTTGACTTCCATCAATATAAAATCGTGGAATCTCATTGCTTTCCCATACAACTGTTATGTAATACCATGTTCCAGCAGTTGGAGCAAATGATGCACGCCAATCCACGTAAGCAGAGCCAGTTTGGGACCCAAATAATTCAAGACCATAAGTTGGATGGTAACCGATAAACCAACCATTGTCAGGAGCATCATCATACTTGTTAAGTATCGCCTGTCTTCGAGACGTATCATCCAGCTTTAACCAAAAACTTGCTGTGAAAGCCTCATCATAACCAGTGAGACCAACATTGTTAGCAACACTCACATAATCATCAACACCGTCAAAATCGTATCCACCATCAATTACGCCCTCAGCCCCCTGAGTCACATCACCATAAAGCAATCCTATATTGCCATAGGCTGTAGAGTCAACACAGATTGACTGATCTTCTGGAATGAAAGTTGCACTAACAACCTTGTTGCCATCCATAAATACCGTTGCAGGATTCACACTTCCTGAAAAGTCACCACCCCAGAGAGCAAATTTCCAACCCGCATCAGGCAAAGCCGTCAAAACAACCAAGTCACCATAATCGTAGGTTGACAAATCTGGAACCTCATTAACCGAACCACTGCCAACAACAACAACCGATAATGTGTATGCTTCATCAACGAAAGTGGCAGTGACTTCCTTGGGACTATCCATTGTAATTAAGATTGGATTTGTGCTTCCAACATAATCGCCAGTCCACCCTGCAAAACTAGATCCAGTATCTGCTACAGCAGTTAATGTGACATCAGTGCCTTCGTAGTAATTTGGTGAATCCGGATTCCTTATGACAGAGCCGTCTCCAACAATAGTAACATCCAAACTGTATGAACCCGTCGGAGCAGGAGCAATCACGTTATCCACGTAAAAGGCGCCAGCACCATCATCCCACTGAGCAAAACTGATAGCTGCTACACTTGAAAGTGAGGCACAGGCCTCAAAAGTATCCATAAACACATCATCAATATAAACATCATAACTGTTGGCAACAACGTCAACGAACACTTTAATTGTGTACCATTGATCCAAATTCAAATCTGAAGCAACCACAACTTGGCTACCGAATTCAGGCATCGAAACCAAATCGGCAGTGCCACTTGTGCCCCCGCCATCCTTATAGAAGCCTAAGAACACAAAACGTTCATTATCAGTTGAACTAGGACCCTTTTGAGCGTCAAGATCGCTACCAATTAACATCTGTATCCCGCGGTAGTTATCTCCTGAACCTTGAAGAACTGAGTCAACATAGATATCCCACTGAATAGTGAAAGTACCCATCTGTGGTGCACCAAATTCTTGAGTAAGATAGGCATTACCGCTTTCGCTTTCTGTGAACCCGGCTTTCTTGCCAATATTACCCCCAACAATACTCTCTTCTAAATAGAGTAAAGTAGGTTCATCACCACTCCAGCCTGCTCGGCTTTCGTACCAGTCTTGACCCGCAGTATTATCCCTTAAATCCACGCTGCTAACACTATCCTCAAGTGTAAAGTCAACAAGCAACTCAAAATCTCGAATGTCGTCAATCAGGTAAGGAGGATTATTTCTTGTGAGTATTACCAAGTTCTGATCGATCATTGAAGTCCATCCAGGCTCAGTTGCATCTGGAGGCTGTGAAGCAACAACAGAATATGCTGGTGAACCTGACTGGTAAAATGATAGAGTGTTACCCCTGCGATAACCCCAAATTGTTACACCATCAGTTAAGATGAAGTTCGCTGCTCCCGCTGGGATTGTGCTTACCGCTTCAGATATTCCGGTTAGTACATCCCAATTAGCCTCTTCGATACACTTCATCACATACAAGTGATAAAGATCAGTGTCAATTATGTCTGGATCATCCCAATCTGTGCCATAGTTGGGCGGATTTGCAGCTAAGTACTCTGAGCCGATTAAGGCTTTCAGGCTAGATTCTGGTAAGTCTCCATTATGGCTAAAGGCCCACCATTTACCATTCTTGAAACGCAACCATGGATGAGGATCACCATCAGCTGGAATACCTCCTGAAGATGCAGCCCTAACATGGCCAACACCTACCCATCCGTTACTGTCCGCTAATTCATTAGCTGCCAAATTAAAGTTAGGATCTAAATCAGCTCGGATTGGCCCTCTCCTGATTTCAGGATCGAGGCTATCATACCAAACAAGACCCCAGCCGTCTCTATTGCTTCCGCCTAGAGTCTTTAAAGACGCAGGATCATTAATCAGATGATCCAAAACCACATCATGTGGCAAAGAATCCGAGACCATGCCCCACATTCTACACTCATGTTCCTCAGACAAGTGCAAAACTAGCTTGTAGCTTTCATCCCACACAGCTGCAGGATTCTCTTGGTTTGGCGCTGCTGGATTGTCATAATACATGCAAAAAATAGTCTTCACCGAAGAAGAAACATACGGAACATTAACCCAAGCCACTAGATTGCCTGTGCTACTATCATAAGATTCTATTTCATGATCAAGCTTATTTTGGAATTCATCAACAAAAACAAAGTCATCACCATCAGCCTGAACCTTACCAATCAACCCCGCATCAGTGATATCTACCACAACAGGAAAATCTGTTTGATCCTCACTTACCTCAGAAGGATTAATCGAAATTATCCTACGATACTGCCAATCAGTACTCCACCACTCCTCTAAATCAGGAGTTGTAAAGGAAAACACCTCATCTGTAACATCTACTCCAGCTGTAACGCTTACCTCCCAGGTGTACGTGGTTCCGTAGTCAAGCGGACCACTAACTGGGACAGAATAAGTACCATCATAGCCAGAACCGATCCCACCGCCAATATCCGGATCTGAAGTCACCTCATACTGCATTAAATCACCCTGGAAGTCTTTGAGTTTAAAAGTCAGCTCCGCTAGATCTATCAAAATTTTAATCTCACCATTCGCAGGAGATTCATCGTATACCACAGGAACCGTTGGACCAACATACTCTGCTACGCCCAAACGCTGACCACTATAGAACGGAACCATAGAATTAATCTTCGGCGTCACCGAAAGAGTGGGCGTATCTAAACAATAGACGTATCCAGTTCTACAGGTAAGAATCACCTCATCATAATCGTCTTGGTCGACATCCGCCAGAAGCGTGAAACTATTAGGATTTTCCAAACCAGTGACAGTGTCCACTAAGACCACGGATCCATCAGCATAAACGTCATAAGAACGAACCTCGGCTCCCGTAGCAGCAATAATTTCCATGCGACCATCACCGTTGATATCACCAACCTTTGGTGGATCGCCAGTGACCACAGGCAATCTAGCATCAAGCTCCCAATCATACAGATCCCAGATATAGGCACGTGTGTTCTGACCACAAATCATCTCCAAATTACCATCATAATCAATATCGAAAACCGTCGCCTGAGAATGCTGATTAATGAACGCGGAAGCCCCACCATTGCGACCCCCTAGAGTGGTTCCATTAATAGCACTAAGAACGGCAATTCCGTCGGCAACGCTCTGCTTACCAACAATCACATCTAGAACGCCATCTTTGTCCACATCAGCCAGCATCGGAATACTGCTACTAACAGAAATGTCATCCCTATTCCAAATCTCCTCCAAAGTAATTGCGTCAAGAACCCTAACACCCATTCCACCATATTTGTAGGGATCCCCACTAGGATTATAGGTTCTACTCCTGTCTCCCTGATAAATTTCAAATCTCCCATCATTATTAGCATCAGCTATAGCCAAGCCACCCCAACAAGGATGCCAACTAGTAGTCTGAGCAAGAATTTGCCCATCATAACTTAACTTTGTAAGATAATCAACTCCCTCTCCATTAGCAAAACCCGAAGACACAAACACCTCTGGATAACTGTCTCCATCAACATCTGCAATTGCAGGCCAGCAATCATACGAAGGAGCATATGTATCCGACCCTCGCGCCCCGGTACTCCAGTAAACACTTCCGTCCTCACCATTCAAAGCGATTGTTTGCCTCCATGCGGCAACTACGATCTCAAACGTCCCATCCAAATCCAAATCCACAATCTCAAAGGGCGAATGATTCCTGATAGCATCACTACCAAGACTAACCCGCCAGATAACCTCGCCTGAAAGTCCACTTGGGTCTCCCTTCAGACAAGTAATATATCCGTTAGTCAAGCCTGAACTAACTGGCCCATCAATACCAGTCACCACAACCTCAAGTCCAGGAATGTCAGGTCTAAGATCAGCAGCTTGCGCTCCAATCATAGTAGCAGTCCCAGTCTGCGCACCTGTAGCTCTCCATTTCACTGAAAGCGCAGGAGCAGCAGAAACTTTAACAACTCCCAAAAACGGACTAGAGATTAGCAACAAAGCGATAACTAATCCAAGATATCTAACCCTAGAATTCTTATTAAACATAAGTATATCTTTCTCCAAAATTGGAACTGTGATTGAGCCTAATAAGGTAGTATATATTTTTTTTATAGAAGACATCTAGATTTTATATAGAAGAAAACTATACTCAAAGAATCATCCATTATGGATTAGTTTATGTGTAGAACAGAAAAGCGGAAACATATATGTAATAGCAATACTTAAGATACCCAAAATTAGAAAGAACAAAAGAAGCAAACTAATCAAAAATCCCAAAAAAAGAGTTGCAGGCATTGAAAAATAGAACATCACTACTTCAAGTAATACTAGCCTTATCCCTACTCTTGACCCTAATACCAATCAACACCGCTTATGCTGGAATAACATTCACTCCCAAAGAGACACTTATCAACAACTTTAAGACATTATGCGATGCAAATCCAACACAAGCAAGCTACGCAGTAATAGGAAAAAGCTACGAAAATCGTGACATCTACATATTCCGTTTTGGTAACCCAAACGGCGGAGCAGTCATGTGGGACGGTTCCATGCATGGCTGGGAAGACATAGGCAGCGAAGTTATGTATTTTATGGCAAATTGGCTACTAACAAGCAATACTCCAGAAGCAAACAGAATCTTAGAGCGCAATTACGTTCTTTTTGTTCCAATTGTTAATATGGATAGTACAGAACGTGGTAACAGAGACTTCACAGACGGCGCAACTTATGGGGTAGATTTAAACAGAAATTTTGTTACAGGCTTTTCTTATAGTTCGCCTCCTGGAACTCCATCTGCACCCTATCATGGTGCAAGTGCAGCAAGCGAACCTGAAACACAAGCAATTAGAAACGCGCTCCAAACATATCAACCAAAAGTTTATATAAATACGCATTATGGTGGCGGCCCATGGCTAGATTATGTTAGTGCTACACCTCTTACTTTGTTGATACGAGATCGTATTCTTGAGTTGTCACCATCATTTGAATGGGGTATGACAAGTATTGGTAGTGGTTCTGGAATGGCTATTGGTGATGCTGTTGCACTTTCAGGTGCAAGCTCATGGCTTTGGGAAATAGCATCTAATGCAGGTGACCCATACAAAACAGGTTCTGGAAGTGACGCTTACATGCACACCTCACAAACAATGGAGGATATTGAAAATTGGTATTTCCCACATATGCTACCAGCATTAGAAGCAATGTGTGAAGTTGTTGAGATAATATCTCCTCCAACCCCAACTCCTTCTCCAACTCCTACCCCCACTCCAACACCCACACCTACACCAACAATCACGCCAACTCCAACACCCAGTGGTTCCTCCTCAAATATCCAATTTACTGGATCAATTGCCGCCGCATCCCCGAAACTTCAAACAAGCGAAACCAACATAATTGACGGAAATGGAAATCCCATAACACTTGTTAGCGTTAATATGGACCATAACGAATACAACAAGGGTTATTTGACTGTCGATGATATTACGCGAATGCAGGCGCACGGAGGAAATTGTCTTGAGCTTAACGGTCTTCGCGTGCAACTCATGATGCCAACACGCGGATCAATTGATTCATCTTACTTATCGAAACTTGACGGCTACGTTAACATGTGCGAAAACGCAAAAATGTACATGATTTTTACTTTCGATGACATGTCCTATGAATTGTGGACTTCTACAATGCCTGACTGGATGCTTAATGGTCATGGCTATGGTACTTCGCCTTATAGCGAAGCAACAGTAAATCAAGCAGTCATAGACTTCTGGGACATTGCTAATCCCGTACATGATGATAATCGTCAAGCTTTTACTGATATGTGGGTGTTTCTCGCTGACCGCTATAAAGATAAAGAATATATTATGTTTGATTTTATGAATGAGCCATTTTCTCATTGTCCTATTACATCAGGGACTCAAAGTCAACTTATGGGTACATCGTATGCCTCTATTATTGAAGGGATGGTTGATGAGGTTCGTGCTGTTTCGAGTAATTTGATATTTGTAGATAGACCTTACGTGTGGTATAATAGTGATGTTCAACCAGTGAATCGGGAAGGCATTGTTTGGGAAGACCACCTTTACATAAGCGAAGACACGCCAGCAGAAATTGCAAACTGGAAAAGCATTATCGACGATAAAGTTGCCAGGTTTGTAGGTGACTTTGGAAAGCCATTCTACTTTGGCGAATACGGTCCTGACCCAATAAACATTGTTGGTTGGCAGAATATTTTTACCCAACAGGCAACGTATCTTCAAGGCAAAGTGGTTGGGAGCGCATGGCATCACTGGGGCGCTCTAGAAGGCGAATACTACAGTCTCTTTTCAGATGCAGAATCAGAGATTCTCCTATCAATTGTTTACCCAAACTAAAAAATAATAAACATGTCACTGAGAATTTCTCAGAATCATGCTAACCATTATTAATACTGAAGTCAGCATCCGACTATGTTCCCTATTGATTTCTTGGGACTCCTACAATCTATTATGTTGAGAAACACACACGAAAGCGCTTATTACATTACTCCATCGCAGAGTAATTAGAGATTCTGGCTTTGGTTTTCTTCAGCAATAATTTCAAATTCAGAATATCACAAATTATTTGGTCATTATTTTGTTTACAAGCCATATGTTCCTTGAGGATTTTATCCACATAAGCTTGATTGAAAATATCCTGGCTATCTTTCATCAGAACCTTTTCAACATATTTACGAGACCCAGTTCTAAGCCAATAATCATAAGCTCTATAGTCTTTTGGAACAAACAAAATTCTACCCAAAGAAAGTTTTTCGATAGCATTATACATTAAGTTCTTCAGGAGACGTTTTCCAAGCGAAAATCTCACCATCAAGCGACTATCATTGGGTAGGGCTCCAGTGTTCTCGTCGGGTATTCTTGCTAAATTCGGCAGAAAATGAACTAACGCATACCGCAGAAAACGTTTTCCAATCTTAAGATCAATTGGAAGACTCCAAGCGAAGTCCACAAGTTCATTATCCAGATAAACGTCACTTGAGTGAATGTACCAACCCAAATAACTACTTAGCAAAAGCTGGTAGCGCACTCCTCTTTGTTTCAAATCCCAATAATGAGCAAACTCTTCCCATGATTTTTCAGGCATTTCATTCACCTTGATTCTCAAAAAATTAGCAGCTTTCTTTTTCAAGTCTTCTTTGAAGAAGTCATCAAGGAACAATTTCGATATATGTTGAGACACTCGCCTTACTTCATTGGTTGCATAAAGCAAATTTACTAGCTCATTCTTATTGGAAACCAAACCAATACTCGGTGGGATGTGGGCTCCAAAAGCCGTGCCAGCAAAGAAACCAACTAGAAACGTATCGACACTGTTTCTTATTTCTCTTAAAAGAGAAACAAAGTGAGAATCTCTAATTCTGATATGTCCATCACCCTTGAATACTATTTCCTCAGCACTTTTGGCAATGCAATCAGAAGGTATCTCATAGAATCTATTCTCAACTCCTAGATCTTCTGCTATCTTCTTGGCAATACTTTCCTGCCAGCCATTTCTTGTACCAAACGTGAAAGAAACAACAGTCTTACCTTGAGCATCAGCTATTCGCTTAGTATAACCTAAGAGTAATCTTGAATCAAGGCCTCCGCTTAAAAACACTCCAATCTTGTTTCTGTTGACAATACGTTTCTTAATTGCCTTCTTTATCAGCGAGTCAAATTCAACCAGATACGACTCTGTGGTTCTTGCGGCTCTATCGTGAGTAAACTCAAAATCCCAATATCTTTTGATCTGAATCGTACTGGTTTCCAAGTTGTAAATTATTGCGCTGCCAGGAGGCAAAAGTTTGATATCTTGGAAGAAGGTCTTGTTGTCGAACATATGAGAGAATGTTAGGAACTCAACTATAGCCTCTCTATCCAACTTGGGCTTAGCGTTGGTGTCGCCTAGAATTGTTTTCATTTCTGAAGAATACTGAAGAAAATCCCCATCACTTACACAATAAAAAATATTCTTAGATCCAAATCTATCATTAGCGAGAATAAAATCCTTTTTCTCCATATCATAAATGGAAATTAAATATGAACCACTGAGGTTTTTGAGAAATTCCGTTTGGCCTGATTCATAAAGAGACAATACTGTTTTAGCTTTCTCACAAACAAAACCTGAATTCTTGTATGAATAGACATCACCGTAAACCATGATGATTTTCTCATTTGATACTATCCAATCATGCTGCAAATCATGCTCTTCATCCACTACCCCTTGATAACCATATTTATTGCAGAAACATTTTCCGGAAAAGAACGAGTTATCATGTCTTAACAGATTCAAGAATGCATTTGCCTTCTTTTCTGAAGACTGAACTCCGTTTTTACTTAAATGTCCATAAAGTCCTGGCAATTTCAAATCACTCAAAGTAGACGATTTAAGACATCAGACTTCAAATACACCATCTCATACTGTCCTTTTTGATTACCTCGATGAGTAAATGCTAATTTGGAAACGTTTGACCATCACTCTGAACCCTTGCATCAGGTCAGCTTCTATTTACCTTTAAGTCGACTTCTAACTAAGTTGCCTACTGACTCCTTTGGACTCTTGAAACGCTCCAAGCCTAGATACTTCAAAGCTTTGTTTGTGTCCGCAGTGATTCTTGTCTTATCCTCTTCATTGAACATCATTGGCTGTTGTTTATCAACGATTTCAATAGGTGGATTGACCTTGTTTCCTGTTTCGAATTTGATTGCGTTCTGAATTATGAAAGCTAAATCTTTAATGTTGATTGGTATAGGACAGTAAACGTTGAATATTGTATCTATGCTATTGTTTGATTTGACTAAGGATCCTTCTAGTACTTTAGTTATGAAGGCCTCATACGCTTTGCAAACATCCGATATATCAACATACAACATTGGCCTGTACATACTGTGCTTATAGGGTGTTATTGACAAACCTTTCAACCCACGTTCTATGAAGATTTTAGCGGCAGTTTTCTTTGGCATGCCTTCACCCAAAACGGTTCCCATGCGAATTATTCCATAGATTTTATCCGACATTTCAGAATAATATCTAACTATGGATTCTTGAGCAATCTTGGAAAGGGCATAGAGTCTTGCTCTTTCTTCCACCATATCTGGTCTAAAACCAAATTCCTCATTAATCAATCCAACAAGTTTTCGTTCACCCACTGTGTGCCAAGAACCTGCCAGTATTAGACCCTTGGTACGCAGATTTTGATGTACCGCTTCACATATGTTTTGTGTCCCTAAATAATTCACCTCGTATCCGAGTCTCTTTTGTTCGTTTATTGCTGGAATCTGGATAATCGCAGCATCAATTACCGCATCAAGGTCTGACACGGAATCAGTTACTTCTTTCGATTTTCTAATGTCACATTTACGAAAATCGATACCTTGCAATCCAGAAGCTGGCTCCTTCACATCAAGAATAACAACATTATAGTTACTCTTCAAAAAGTTTGCAATTGAAGAACCAATATAACCGGCTCCCCCAAAGATTCCAATTCGTTTTTTATTCATTCTAAAACAATCCCTTTTCTGCTCGTAAACACAGCAATTTATCAAATATTCCGCAACTTTGCTATAAATGCTATGTCCAAATTTGATAGATTATCAGAATTAAGCATTCGCAGAATTTCACTATTCACTGAGAGTTCTTTTAAATATTTTGTACAATTTATTAGCCACAGCTTTCGCGGTTCTCTTATTACTTTCTTCAAGCCCATTTTGTATAAGTGCTTCGTAGCATTCTTTATTTTCGTATAACTTATTTATGTTCATTATCAAAGAATCGCAATTTTTAGATACCAACGCATTCACATTGTTAATCACGTAGTTATCATTGTGGGACATAACAAGAGGTGTCTTAACACTCCAGCAATCACCAATAAAACCCCAGCCACCAACTAATACGGGAGTATATGCATAGTAACTCTCAGCGATCATACGCAAAGCTTCATGTCTTGGCACTCCAAATATGTGTTTCACAGCTTCCTTCGTGTTTCTTTGAAGATTTTGGATAATTTTAACTTGTGGGCCTGGACCTATAACTACGAATTCTTTGGTGTAGGTTTCTCGCAGAATTCTCGGCAATGTTATTTCAAATTCTTGAGTGTTCTTAGCTGGCCATAAAGAGCCAACAAATATACCTCTGTATTTCTTTTTCTCCGAAGGAGATCTAAAATTGGATGGCAAAGATGTTGGCCAAGGCAGAAAGTAAATGGGCTTTTCAAATTGAGAAAGGCTATCTAACATGTTCTTATCTTTTGGATGACAAGTGATTATTGCCGCTGCTTTATTGCATAACCATCTACAGAATCTTGGTCCTATTGGAACTCCCATTGAAGTTATGAGGAAGTTACTGCGAAAGGATTTATACGCTTCACCCGAGTATATTCGTCCTGCATCTTCGACCAACAAAACAATCGGTACTTTAATGAACTTCTGTAACTCTAACGCTAGCCGCATATTGAGTTCTTGCGAACAGAATATCAGATCCGGTTTCAGATTAACAGCAATTCATAAGCATTCTTTCAATTTTACATGCGGAAAGACAAACATGTCAAATGGCTTGCGAAACAGTCTGTATATTGAAACACCGTCCATGTCTTCATACGGAAGCAACTTACCCTTCCCTTTTTGAACCAAAACTCGGGCTGCAATGACAGTTAATTTAACCCCATTGTTAGACAGCTCAATTAGCATTTGAGCAATGTCATTCTTTCTTTTGGTTACTCCTGGATACAGGGCAAGAACTTTCAATTCTATTCAACACTCTTTAGATTAAACTTCATTTAAGCTAATATTTAAAGAAAATCAACTGCTAGAAATTTTCATATTCAGCTGTAAGGGAATAGTGCTTCATGAATCTTCCCCCTATAAATTAGAAATCTATAACTCACCTAAAGATGCCTAAGCATTTCCTAAGAAGTTATCTACCTTGCATAGTTTACGAATGAAGAGGTAAAACCATTCGAATAGATTAAATTGAATGTAGAATTCCTAATAGATTCTTCTATATTGATATTTCGAGTTGACAAGCTTTTTCCTAAGCCAAAAGTGTAGATGATACAGTCGTATTCTCCCAATTCCGAAAAATTCCCGCTTCGCTTTCCGTGGAAGTATGCGCCATCCGCTTCAAATCCAACAATGTAGTTCTGCTGCCTGAAATCAATGATCACTCTAGGCGGAGCGGTTTTATTCCACGCATAATTTCTCAGCATAAAGTTTGCAGCAGCGTAAGCCTCCTTTGTTTGAAAATGTACTTCACCAATAAAACTACGATGAATGGAAACAAAAGTGAACAAAACTAGACAAACCAGAAAAGCAGTCTTTAAGATAAGCGCTCTACGACCTTTAGTAAGAGAAAAGATACCCAGAGATACTGGAATAAAAATAAAAGCTATTGCACGCGAACCTAAGAGAGGCAAGAAAGTACCAATGATGAAGTAGATTAGTCCTGAAAGGAAAAATGCCTTATCAACGTTTGTTAGCTTTTTTTTCAGAACTAGTATTAAGAACCCAAAGCCACAGATTAATGCAGTGAGGAAGAATACAATTCGCGAGAATATCTGTGCAAAAGCGTCAAGCGGAACAGTATTTGAAGAAAAAGTGTTCTGCACTACCTTGGATAAATCACTCTCTAGGAGATTAGCTACAATCGCCGGAACGTTTGTGCTCAAGGATACCGGTGCTTGAAAAAGCTGAATGGATAAATAGATCGTGAATGTCAACAAAAGTAGCCTAAGATATTCAGGTTTTTTGTTCAACAAATACTGCACCACTAGATAAAGAATGAAAAAAACTGAAACAAACAAATGAGTAAAAGAAATGCCAACAAATAGCAAGAGCAGAAGTATCGTTTTCGACCTAGATAAAACCTCAGATTCAAATCTTTTCTCAATTGCAAACATGATAATCAACAAGGAAGAGGCTAATGAAAATGGCACAGCTTGATAGTTGAAAAAATTAAACATGGCAATTGAGAAAGCAACGGTGGGCAAGAAAGTCAAATTCTTGCTACTTTTTGAAAAGTATATGTGAAGCCCCAGTACGATAAAAAAGCCTATCAAAGTGTAATTTAAGAATTCTACAAGAAAAAGCTCTAAACCAGTAATTATAGTCATAATCCTGGTAAACACGAAAAATAGAGGCCACTCATAGTAAAAATGCCATTTATTATCAGGCAAAAGATTGCCTGATTTTGCATAATATTCATTTAACCCACGGAATAATTGCGCGTCGGATCCAGGCAACATGGAGTAGTAGTAAGGGAGGGAATATATTGCAAAGAAGATCCCAAGAGCCACAACAAATTGTATTATGTTGCTATGTGACGTGAGCCCAATGGCATAAAGCGACACCAAAGTCAAAGGCAAACCAATCCAATACAAAATAGAAATATGATTAAAAATCCAATCATCGGAAGTAAGAATTAGCAAGGGATAACTTAGAAACCACGCCGACACCATTAGCAAGATGCCGACAAGAAGAGGGATAACTAAAAGATATCTGCGCAAAAAATCACTTCGACACTGTTTTAATCGAATTCAGGTAGGTTTCTAAATTTCGAGCACTTCTTTCCCAAGTATGATTTTTCTGAACCATTACTCGTCCACTTTTTCCCCACTCAGCGAGCCTGTGTTTGTTGGAGTAGGCATACTCTATTGATTCAGAGATTTTGGAAGGGCTTACTGACTGGAGATAAATGCCACAGGTTTCAGTTCCGATCACTTCACTGTGAGCAGGGATGTTACTGACAATTACAACTTTTTCCATAGCCAAATACTCTAGGAGTTTAAGCGGAGACTGAAATCTCCAGCGAGGAATGTCCGGCAAAGGAACAATACAAACGTCGCCAAAACTCACAAATCTCGGCACTTCCTCATGAGCGATAGGGGGATGGAGGATAACGTTCTCATTAAGATCTTCTTTATGAAGTAACTCTTCTAGTTCTGAGTATGTAGGGCTTCCAAGAAGGAACAAGACAATATCAGGGTTTTTTTTCCTCAGAAGTCTAATAGCTTCCACTGTTGTTGTTATGCCCCTGCTGGCTGAAAGATACCCATGATAGAAAACAACAAACTTGTCTTCCAAACCAAATTTGCGCTTCAACTCATTTCCGGCAATAACGTGTTTTTCAGGACTAAAAGAATCGGGGGAAACCCCAGATGTCCATACGCCCATTTCATTTTGGTCTATCTTGTAGGAGGAACACAGCTGATCCTTCATGAGAGGTGTTATGATTGTTAGACCGCTGAATAAACTTCTAGCGATCAAGACTGAAAGATGGAAAACCAGTTTTCGAAAAGATCCTGCCAATCCGGGAGTATCAACTGGAGTGCTTCTTATGTCAAGTATGAACTTTGTTTTGAATATTTTCTCCAAAAGTGCATAGGGAATCGTGCCGAATACAGAAACATCAGCGCTAACAATTACATAATTGGGTCTAGAGAAAACCAAGTGGATCGGCAAGTAGAAAAACACGGCAACAGCGAACAGAATTGAAGAAATCACAGATTTATATCTGATTGGAATTAAGATCAAATGCTTGTTCTTGTCTGTACGTGACATATTCTTAGCTGAGCTAGTCGCAATCATTGTGTTACTGTATCCTAGACCTTCCATGTGTCTCATAATTTCAAGTGCACGTGCTGTATGCAAGTGAACATCCGTTATTAGATAACTTAACCAAGTTATTTTTCCTTTCTCAGCAACCATTTTATCAACCTCGCTTTTCATTAAAACAAAAGAGCCACAAGAGTCCTAATTCAATAGTTTTTGGTAAATATTGGCATACAACATTGCCACTTTTGAAATTGAGTACTTTTCAATGTCTTTTCTAGCATTTCGCGAGATTCGCTCTCTCAATTCCCTATTGTTGATTAGTTCAAAGAGACTATCGGCAAAGGCTATTGGATCACAGGTATTCACACGAATACCATTGACTCTATCTTCAATAAACTCTTCTGACCAAGACATATTATTCACAACAACTGCCTTTGCCAAATTAAGAGCCTCTAGAAGAGCTACGGGACACGCCTCGTATAAACTCGGAAATACTACTATGTCGCTCTTCTGCAACTCAGTCATTACTTGACTTCTAGGAAGATACCCATGGTAGTGAACCATACCGGCAGATTCCTTGGACCTGATGAATTTCTGAACAACTCCCTTCAGCGGTCCATCACCATATATGTTGAATTCAAGGTTTTTAGGGTGATGAAGCCGCACCAAAGCCGAAAATGCATTCAGCGCATATTTTATGCCCTTCGTACAGAAAAGACGCCCGACATAGGCAATCTTTGTCGTACTTCTCTTGGGCAAACAATCGAAAGGCTTCTCCCAACTGACACCAGTTACTTGGTTATTGGAGAAATCAGGTTCAACTGCGATACCATTATGAATGGTCGTCATATCTGCCATTTTGAATCTATTCTGAAGGTCATTCTTAAGATGCTGAGCTACGGCTACAGCACAATCTGATATATCTAAATCTATTTTCAGAAGCATGTCATAAAGAGGTTCGAAGAAAACATACGCAAAAAAGTCCTTGGGCTGCAATAATTCTTTGTTAGCAAACAATATTTCGAGAATTCTCCTGTTATAGCCGTGTATTGTCACAATTTGCGGTACTTCTGAAACTTTCTTGTATGCTCGAAGAGGCAGGGTTGCCACGAGACTGTTTGAGTGTATCAGATCAGGGCTGAGCTTAGTTAACAAATTGACGATGAGATTGCAATTACTTGTCTGCCACCATAAATGACGGGGAGGAAAATTGAAAGTTGGCACTCTTATTACCGTAAGGTTGGGATTAATGATTTCTTTAGTAATCGTTCTGAGATAGCTAAGACCTATAACTGTGATCTTAATTCCTGCCGAGGACAAACTCAGACTCAAATCCTCTGAAAAGGAGCTAATCCCACCAAAAGAATAAGGAGGATATTCGTAAGCTATGAACGCAACATTCATCTAACTGCCAACCAGATTCTCTAATAGTCTTTCATACGAGCTAGCTATTTTATCCCATGAATATTGAGAAACAACGTCAGAGCACTCTTTAGCTCTAAGCAAATACTCATTTTTGTTCCTTTGAACCTTAAGAATCTTTTCCCTTAAATCATTGGAGTTGCTGTAAACCACAACATTTTTCTCAAAAATCTCTGATGCATCGGGTATCTTAGTCATAAACACAATTTGTTCAGAAGCAAGATACTCAAGAATTTTGAGAGTTACACTAAAATTCATTTTTATGACTCTATAAGGTGCTAAGCAAATATCAGCTGCACCAATATAAAAGGGAACTAAATCGTTATCAACGTAACCTGCAAACTCGATACATGATAGCTTTGAATACTTGTTTTTCAAATAAATATTATAATTTGAAAGTTCAGGACCAACTACCAACATTTTCACCTTCACTCCCTCTTCTGCAAGCTTTGACACTGCAAGAATCGGAGTTTCCAAGTCAAAACGAGATTCCACTGAACCCACAAACACAAGAAGCAAATAATCTTTCAAATCTAACCTCTTAATTCTCTTTAGTGCATCAATTCTATTTCTCGGTTTGAACCTGTCAAGATCAACACCATTTGGAATCAACGACAACCTTCGTGGGTTCACATTATACTCCGTCTTCAGCATTCTCTCCAAGCTTCTTGACGGAACAACCACTTTATCAGCATATCTAAAATTCTTCCTAACTAGAAATTCCACTACATTTCTAACAACAGCCTTCACACCCAAATTCTTGTAGTATAATGAAGCAGAATCTGGAAAATGATCGAGGTAATCATAAACTATAGGCTTACTAGCACGCCTGGAAACTATGCAGGCAATTGAACTCGCCAATATATTCGATGTAACAACTACATCTATATTATTGCCGTTTATGATCTTGCGCATCAACTCATAATGGTAAGGAGCGTTCAAAACATAATACGATGATAGGTCTTTTGCTGGAATTTGAGTGGCGTTATGTAAATGTGTTTTTGTGGAGCGAAGTTGTTTTCCCCTAAACCCACTAATCCTAAAGTTAATAATATGAACTTTATTATTTCGAGATAATCTCTCAAAAATAAAGTGAAGCCTAGACCAGAGAGGATGACACAACCAATCATTTGGTGGAACTAATAGAATTCTCAAACATACTGACCTCTAGACTTCACTGATTAAATCAACCTTATAAATCTCAAAACAAAAGCATGATTTCTAAAAAATCAATCTTTAATTCCAAAATACAAATACATTAATGGACCAACAATCTTCCACCAATCCCTAAAGGGCGAAATCCTGGAGTATCCTCCTGTATATCGATGCGAATATCTTTTGGACACTGGAATCTCTATCATTTTATAGGCTAACGTCAATACTTTATAATGCAAATAATATTCTAGTTCATAACCATCTAGCCAACCTTGCCATATGTTAATTCTCGGATCCTCAAAAAGTTTCAACTTGTACGCCCTAAAACCATTCGTAACATCCGTACAGCGAACCTTAGTTAACAATGTCCAAAAATAAGGATAAAAACGACTAAATAACCCCCGAAGATGAGGGTTATTTATGGTTTTACCTCCCGGAAGAAACCGCGATCCTTGAACGTAATCATAACCTGACTTAATAATCGGTTTAAGGAGTCGAGGAATTTCGCGCGGATCATCCTTGTTATTACCCGCCAAAACAACAACAACACCGAACTTGCCATCGATTGCATAACGTATACCTTGTTTAATAGCGTATCCGATCCCCTTTCTTTCCTCATTTTCAATTATATGAACCGAAACAGCTACGGCAGTTCTTCGTATTTCTTCTACCAAACTTTCGCTCGCATTATCTATTACTATACAGATCTCATCAACCACTTCTTCTTTGAACTTAGACAAAACCTGTAGTATGTTGTCATCGTCACGATAGACTGGAATAATTGCAGCAGTCCTTAGAGGCCGCGCGTCGTTCATTTTTCTGACCTACAGCCAGTTATAACCGCGGGATTACCAGCAACGATAGCTCTGTCAGGGACATCCTTTGTCACCACAGAACCTGCACCAACCAAGGCAGCCATTCCGATTGTTACTCCTGGCAGTACAACACTGTTTGCCCCTATAGAGGCCCCAGATTTGACGTGTGTTTTAATCAAAGTCCATGAACCCTTAACCTTTGGATATTTGTCGTTTGTAAAAGTAACGTTTGGTCCCACAAAAACATCATTCTCAATCGTCACACCTGAGGGAATAAAAACGAAAGGCCTTATCTTGCAATTGTCACCAATAGTAACTCCTTCTTCCACATAGACGAATGAGTCTATCTTGCACCCTTTCCCAATTCTACATTTGTATAAATTTACATGATCATGCACTATAGTGCCTTCGCCGATTTCGACATCAATCAGAACCGAGAACTTTGGAACACGACGCATTTAGTCGAGTAAACCCACCTTCACAATTTTTTCTTCTCGCAATGATTTCTTTAGACTTTCAAGTACAGCGATATTACCTTCGCCAACTGACCCTGGATTTTTATGATTACTATCATCACGAATACTATTAACAAAATGGTGAACTTCATCGAAGATTGTATTATTCTCAGACACCTTAACGCTGAAACTAGCGCCTTTTCCATTTTCAAAAACGCGTATTTTTTGTCGTGAACAATCAACCTCTGCAGATCTCTGAGAACCTATAATGGTAACTTGCCGCACCTTTCCAGGTTGCAACCAACTTAATTCAACGTTAGCAGTGACATTCTCACCAAAATCCAAATGGAAACTCGCAAATTCCTCCAAAGAAGGTCGTCTATATACATTGGCAGTACACCCAACTTTAACAGGCCATTTTCTCAATAGAAAATGCAAAATATCAACAGGATGTGGCCCAAGGTCAAAGATAATGTCACGATTCAAAGGAGATTCCATTAAAGTAGTCCACTGGAGCTTCAAATAATACAAATCCCCAAAGTAATTTTCAGCCATCAACTCTCTTATTCTCTTCAGAGCACTGTTAAATCTATAAATGTGCCCAACCTGCAAACATAAACGTCTAGACCCAGCCGCATTGTTTAACTTTGAGGCATCTGCAACAGAAAGTGCCATAGGTTTCTCCAGCAAAACATTTTTCCCATGGAC
>Ga0255454_1007_pt1 | contig 18814 bp, 27 predicted proteins | sample ANMaggQBNCT01K10_FD_182653 | JGI IMG/M metagenome (GOLD analysis project Ga0255454, IMG submission 182653) | Sediment cell enrichment communities from methane seep in Santa Monica Basin, California, United Staets - ANME aggregate JGI... | ecosystem: Environmental > Aquatic > Marine > Cold seeps >... | reverse complement strand
TGAATCGGTTGACTTTCCTGAATCGGTTGACTTTCCTGAATCGGTTGACTTTCCTGAATCGGTTGACTTTCCTGAATCGGTTGACTTTCCTGAATCGGTTGACTTTGCGGAATTAGTACACTTTGATTGCTTTGTCTGTTAATCTTTGAATAATCTTTCTTGTTATAGAACTGATCAATTTGATTTGTTTTTTTTCCAGAATCTTTTTTTCTCCAAATCAAAACTCCAATCCACAAACATACTATTGATCCTACAGATCCAGCAATACTAATGATGTTAACCTCAAATATCGTTTTATTCCAAACAAAAAGATCATAGCATATCCAAAACATATACCAAACGTAAATAGAAAGAAATATACCATACCAGATGGATTGCAAATTAGCTTTTATAAATTGAAAATACTTCATTTTACCTTCTGGCTTGAAATTTGGTTTTAATTTCGAAGAATCGTCAGAATCTTTTGCTCCGTTTTTCCACACTTCATCTTTCACATTAACATTTGCATTTCGGTCTGATTGCTGTCTGCGTCTTTTATGAAATAATTTCAACGACTATACCCTACTCTGTTGTTGAATTTTAGAATAAAAACGGTTATGAATTTCTAATAAAGATCATTAAACTAATTCAATTAAGATATTTGCTTGAAGTTACAGATTAAAAAAACCTTAAATTTTGTTCTTTTTTAGAAGATAATGTGAAAAGTAAGCAAAAATTTTAGGAAATTGTTGTTTCAATAGCCTTATCTTTTTCTGGATTTGTTTCTTTTGAGTTTGATCTAATAGTAACCTCTACTTCTTCCTCTTGAGCTTCGCTGTTTAGGTTTCTCATTACTCTTGTTTTATAGACTTGAAATGCTACTGTTGCAATAATGCTTAGCCATGACATAGCAAATATTAATCTAATCGCTGTCCAGTATGGGTATGCCCATACATCACTGAACTGTAGTCCATATCCGTAAAGATCATGATTAACAATAATATCTAATTGAAATGCGGCAATCATTGAAATTAGTGAAGATACTGCCATCAATACTAATACCCAGTTACCTAAACCATCTATAGTTCTCATTTTGTATCAAGAAACAGACTGTATTAAAAAATAGTTAAGGGTTATGACTTCAGATTACATATTAGAGAATATTATTCATAATAATGGATTATGAAAGATTTCAAAGTTAATTTAGGGTAACTATTGACTTCCCAATTTACATCATTAAATAATTAAATTGATAACTATATTTTATGAATAAAAAAATCCGGGTACTCGATTTATTATTATCCTTTTTTTAAGAGATATTAGTGAAAACTTGACGGTAAATTAGACTAAATTCACACTTTGAATTAATAGCCATTAAATTTGGAAAAAAACAAAGAAATGTGATTATTGATCTAATATCTTTCTAATCTTCGATCGCTCTCTGTCTCATCTTGGCCTCGAATATGAAATTCAGGGTCTGATTTATCACCATCATTTATTTGATCCAATCCATGATTGCAGTAGGGACAAACATTTACTAGTCTTGTTTTTCCACCTTCGAAGTTAAGCATAACCATTGGACGACCAAACACTTTTTTACAATTTGGACATGAAATAATCATATTATTTACATTAACATTATCGACTTGAGCCTTAGGCACCTGTTTTCTTTGTTGTAATCTTTTTAGTTTACTTATTTTTGGTTTTTCAATTTTTTCAGGCACCTTTATTGTTTGAGTAACAATAGGTCTAGATCTATAGAATCCTACCATCATAGCGAAAAAAGCTATTCCAAAAGTTGCTCCTAAAGACACATAAATAAGATTTAAATACATCCAATACGAATTAGCCCACAAATTGTTAAACTGTAAACCAAAATTGTAAAGAGTTCCATGAACAATCAAATCAAGATTATTAACCATGTAAATAACTAAAACTGCGCTAATAATCCAAGATACTAGAAGAAGTCTAATTAACCATTTACTATCTAGCAAATCCTTGAAAGCCATCTTGAATTCCTTAAATTATAACGGTTTGCATACAAACAAAAGGATTATGAATCAATAATCCTAACTTTAGATTCAGCAGATAACTCTTAGAGGTATACTCCAACGTATAAGAATAAATCTTTAATTAAGAAAATTGCGAAAGAGAGGATTAAAACCCTTTTTATCCAAGCAAAAAGTATGTATAAGACTAATCCTGATTTATCAAAAAACTATATTAGAATCGCTAGAAAAATCGCTATGGCAGCAAGTATTCGCTTTTCAGATCTTGACGTTCAACAAACATGCAAGAATTGTAATTCCCTGCTCGTTCCGGGTGAAACCAGTCGAGTACGAATCAAACAAAAAAGGGAACCTCATATAGTTACCACCTGTTTGAGTTGCGGACACCAAAAACGCATACTCCTTAGAAAAAAATTGGAAGATAAAATAAATTGAACACCAGCAAAACAAAAAGATTTGTTAAACATAAACTAAAAGATGAAGGTCCCACAGTTTGGATAGGAAAAGAAGGTTTAACAGAGCAATCTCTAAATGAAATAGAGAAACAGCTAAAAAAGAATAAGATGTTAAAAATCAAGATATTACAAACTGCTCTACTAAAGGAAACCAAGAAGGAAATCGCAGCAAAAGCTGCAGAGCAAACCGGCGCTCTACTTGTTGACATTAGAGGCCACATTTTCATTCTATACAGAAAAAAAGAAAAACAAATAGTGTAATTTGAAGTTAAGATCTTTTTTAAAAGAGTCTTATTTAACTCTATACTGTAAACTCAACCTCTACCCAAACGTGAGTACAAGCAGCTTCATCATCAGTGTTCAATTGTAGTTCTATTCCGCATTGAAGATTATTAATATAATTCCAAGACCATGATCCTCCACCTGGCCTTGTAGTCCTAGAATACGAGTAATCTACCCACTCCTCTGTTAACCGAAATTGACTACTTCTAGGATCTTCTCCACCTAACCTCATATAGATCCTAGCATCCGCCGCAGTTGAACCATCCCCAACTCTTTTACATTCTGTATAAACTGTAACCCTTTCTATTGAACCAGAAATTGACCCAGAGTTTTGCAAAGAGTAATAATTAATTCGCCAAGCACTACCGCTAACATTCGAATAAATATATTTGCTATCTGGACTTCCTTGGTCAGTAACACAATCCACATGGTCATCACTTCCAAAGGATTCAGGTATGTTTTGATCTACAATTGCGTCTGGATACAATTTCATTATTCCACTCCACAACCAAGTAACGCTTGAGGGTGAATCAATTGTGAATTCCATAGTTGTAGTATCTCCATCTGGAGCACTTCCAGATCCATCATACCCTGTAGCAGTGTACACAATTTCTGGAGGTCCATTAACCACAACTGGTGAAACAACAGAGGAAGAAACAGTAGTTCCCTCATCATACCACCCTTCTCCAGTTGGACTACCAATTGGCGATGTTACAGCAAAGAAATATTGGACTTCATAAAATCCAGTTATGCTTCCTGGACCCCTAATTGTTTGTCCTCCAATTGGACTTTCTAACAAGAATCTTTTATTCGGTCCACCAGAAACATTATTAGTGTAGCTATAAGTTGTGCCACTGTTAAACCAACCAAAAAGATTATCTAGATCACTGAAGCGTTTTTGTTCTCCGTTTATGGTTAATACAGTTCCAACAGCTGAATCATCCAATCCAGTTTGATAAAAAAAGAAAAAGTATTGAAGATCATAAGTACCCACAATTGTAACATCTTCAGTGATAGTCAGAGGACTACTATGACTTATACTCGTACGCATGTATCTTACACCATCACCTCCAGCTATTACCTGTTGATAAGTATATTCAATAGAACTATCATGGTCGACTAAAACATTAAATGGAACAGTTGAAACTATTGAATCTCCATCATTAATTTTGTATGTAACCTCTGTTTTAAACGCTGGATTATTTATTCCATTTTGTTCAAAAGATACCGGGAGTTGAATTAATCTATAAATCGCTGTAATGCTTCCTGGACCATTAATTGTTATACTCGTATTTTGAGAATTAATATTCTCGATTTGATTATCCTGGTTTGAAGTTTCCCATTGTGAGAAAACAAATCTGGGATCTAGAGCATCTGTATTTATAGTAACTTCTTGTCCAGCATTATACAATTGAGTATCTGCTGGTTGGGTTGTAGCATTAGCATCAACTGGATCTGTCGAGAATGTAACTTCAAATTGTGTTTCAAAATTAGCTCGAATAGTCAAATCGCTAGTAGTGCTTATTGGTGAATCAGGTCCTGTAACACTGCCAAGAACAAATCGCTTCCCTGAACTATTACTTGTTACCATATCTGAAAAATCGTAATTCAACAAACTATTTTTATTTACACTTAAAGTGAAAGGAAAATCGTCATATGATTTTGAAGTACTCTCAACAGTCAAAACAATGCCAGTAGCACTTGAATCAAGCCCAGTCTGAGTAAAAGTCACATCTACAGTTTCAATATCAGGTGTGGGCGTCGGAGTAGGGGTAGGTAGACTGCCTTCAATAAATTTTGCGTTAATAGTTTTATCCCCATCAATAACTAAGATGAGTGGATTGGTTGAACTAACTGCATCTCCACTCCAATCAGAAAAACTCCAATCTGCAATAGGTTCAGCTGTCAAAGTCACAGTTGTCCCATCAGAATAAGATGACTGATCTGGAATCTTTGTAACTTTATTTGAAGAATCCCCTTGAATATTTAAATTCAAGGTATATGCAACTGGTAGAACATTCGGATTGTTAACTTCCATTTCGGCGAGCGTAGTTCCATTGGCTATTATTTTTACTATAAATGATATATCTGAAGAAATCTTGAAAGGAATTTGAATTGTAGCAATTTCCCCTTCTTCCAGGATATTTTTATCCACAGAATTCACAAATAATGGGATTTCAATATCATTAACACTATAATCACATTCAGAAGTAAGATCAACACTTTTAGATCCTGTATTTTCAACATAAACAATAAGCGTTCCTGTTCCTCCGTCCTTTGCAGCATCAATAATTTCAAGTTTTTTGGAAGTAGAACCATTAGGATTATCTGGAGAAGGTGGCAATTGAGACAAGAAAAGTGAAACAGACAGAATTATTGCTACTAAAACCACAACTACTAGCAGAATATTTGACCTTTTTATTTTTGGACTTGCCAACTGTATACCATCTTATAATCAGGTTTTCCAAACCTGAGTTTTAATCTTTGAAATATCCTTATTATCTCAGTCATCTTGAGGATATCGTAATATATAAAAAATATTACGGTAAAGTTATAAAAAAAATTGTCATACATTTATATTTGCAAAATAATCATATAACTCACTTAAGATACCCTTATGCTCCCAGATAATCTTTATATTTGGCTTAATGAATCTACTGCAAGGAAAAACCAAGAGGAAACAACCAAATTGATAACTCCATATGATGTTCCAGTCACACAATTCATAGCTAAACTAGCTAAATACTTAAAGGAAAATATTGAGGAAATCCAACCGCCCATTTGGGCGGCTTTCGCTAAAACTGGTACCCATGTAGAAAAACAACCTCAAGACCCAGATTGGTGGTACACAAGAAGCGCTTCAATATTACGCAAAGTATACGTTCATGGTCCTATAGGGCTAGAAAAACTCCGTGCCCAATACGGAGGCCGAAAAGATTACGGTGTCAAACCAGAACACGCCGTTAAAGCTAGTGGTAATATAATTCGAAAAGCTTTACAGCAACTAGCGAATGCTGGTTTGGTTCAAATTGTTGCTTCAAAAGGAAGAAGCATGTCACCTAAAGGACGTAAACTTGTTAAAGAAGTAGCCGAGGATCTGCACAAGGAACTTGTTAAATCCACTCCAGCCCTCAAGAAGTATCGAGGCGAGTGAGATGTCTGATGATGAACTAGAAAATATTCGTCAAAGACGACTCTCAGAGCTACAACAACAAGCAGGACAAGGTCAAACCCAATCACAAGCAAAAAAACAGTTAGAAGCTCAAAAACAAGCATTACTAAGACAAATCTTATCGCCTGAAGCAAGACAAAGACTCACAAACCTCAGAATGATTAAACCAGAATTTACTGAACAAATAGAGCTTCAACTTATACAATTAGCTCAAACGGGCAAGTTACCAATACCTTTACCTGATGCTCAACTGAAGCAAATATTAATTCAGCTTCAATCACGAAAAAGAGAAACAAAAATAAGAAGGATATGAAAAAATGGCAAGAGTTAAACCTCCAGCTAAAAAAAGAAGACTTGGAAAAGCCAACAAAGAAACAAAGGCTGTTCCAACATGGGTTATAGTACGTACAGATGGGAAAGTTAGAACAAACCCCAAACGACGAAGAAACTGGAGAACAGGAAAAATTAAGCCTTAGGAGAAAGAATACAATGGAAACTAAAGGCAAAGAAGAGATTCTTGAAAAAGTTCAAGATACTCCAGTAGAAACCACAACTGAAGAAGAAACTGTGGATGAAAATGAAGAAAACATAGTCGAAGAAGAGGAAGAACCTGAACCCAAATCCTCAAAAAAGAAAAAGAAAGATGAAGACGAGGATATTGTAGAAGAAAGAATCTATACAATACCATTAGGAAGAGCATTAGTTAGACCACCAAAAAAGAGAGCTCCCAGAGCAATTACGCTCATTCGTGAATTTATTAAAAAACATATGAAAATGGATACAAGTGCCATCACTGAAATGGAAAGAGGCGAACTTCCAAAACTTAGCATAAGTAATGCTGTTAACGAGAAGATTTGGAGCAGAAGTATTAAAAAACCTCCCCGCAAAATTCGCGTTCGAGTAACAAAAGATAAAGAGGATAACGTAAAAGTTTTCTTGGCCGAAGGAGAATAGTCCTTGGCTGTCTATTTATCAAGCGGTAGTGGCAGTGTATGTATTGGCGTTTATTCTCTAGCCAATGACAAGATTGCAATTATTCCGCAAATGGTTCCTGAAGAAAAAGCGAAAGAGACAGCAAACTGGTTAAAAGTAAAACTAGTTTACACATCAATTGCAAATTCAATACTTGCAGGTGCTTTGGCTTGTTCAAATTCAAACGGTATTATTCTTTCTAAAATGGTTAAACAAGAAGAAGTATCAGTAATACAATCTTTATTTGATGGTAAAATAACAATCATGGATACAAAAAACACGGCTTACGGCAATTTAGTTTTAACAAATGATAAAGGAGCCATTGTTGACCCCAGTTTTTCTAAAAATGAAATAAAACGGATATCTGAAGCATTGGATGTTGAGGCTGTTTCTGGAGAAATTGCCGGATTGCCTTATGTTGGATCTTTAGCTGTAACTACAAATAAAGGAACTATAGCTCATCCACAAATTACAGACGAAGAAAAAGACCTCTTAGAGGATGTTCTAAAAGTTCCAGTTGAAAAAGGCACGGTAAACTGCGGAATTCCCTATGTGGGAACTGGCTTAATTGCTAATTCTCATGCAGGTGTAGTTGGATCTTTAACAACTGGACCCGAGACGTTTATAATTGAGAATGCAATCGATGTTGTGCAGGAAGATGAGTAATTTGAAGGTTTTTAGAGTCACCGGCGAGATCAACAAGCCAAACTTGAAGACTCCCTTTACTAAAGAAATTTTAGCGGTCAAATCAGACCATGCAGTGGAGAAAGTCTATGCTGAAATTGGTAGCAAACATAGAGTAAAAAGATTTCAACTTAAAATCTCAAACGTAGAAGAGATATCAATTGATGAAATAGAAAATCCAATCATTAGGAAAATAGTTTCTGGAGAATAATCAATTGGCAGTTCAAAATAATCAAGAACAAGAACTTAGAAAACTAAGTGCTGAATTACAATTACTTGAACAAACAGCACAGTCTTTACAGCAAAGAATCAACATGATGAATGCTGCATTAACTGACCTTACATATGCTAATATGACCTTGGACGGAATAAAAAAAGAAAAAAATAACGCTAAACTTCTTGTCCCAATAGGTGGAAGCTCATATATTAAAGTCAAACTTGCAAATGTTGACACTGTGATTGTTGGAATGGGCGCAGGAGTTTCTATAGAAAAAACTCTACCAGAAGCAAAAACAATTGTGAATGAGAGATTAACTGAACTTCAAAAAACAATGAATTCTGCATCACAACAATTTTCTCAGATAGTTGATCGCATTAATAAAGGTAGAAAAAGACTCGAAACAATAGTTAGTTCAGCTAGAGCAGGGAAACAATAGAAAGATGTTTGATAGGCTCAAGTCAGGTCTTAAAGGCCTTGTAACCAAAGTTACAACGACTGAGCTAACAGCCAAAAGTTTAGATCCGATTCTATCAGAATTCACACTGAATCTAGCTGAAAACGATGTTGCTTTTCCTGTTGTTGATCGAATATGTGAGGATCTAAAAAAACGTTTAGCGGGACTTCAAATTAAGCGTTTAGAAGATCGAAAAGGAATTGTGGAAGAGAATCTAAAACAAGTACTTTTAGATATAATGATCCCAGAGAAAGATATTAAATTATTAGAGAAAATTGAAGAGAAAAAGCAAAAGAAAGAACCCTTTGTACTTTTGTTTGTGGGAATTAACGGTACTGGAAAAACAACAACAATAGCAAAAATCGCTAATTTTCTAAGTAAAAAAAATTACTCTGTTGTGCTAGCTGGAGCCGATACTTATAGGGCAGGTTCTATTGAGCAACTAGAAGAACATGGTAGACGTCTTAGTTTGCGAGTAATAAAACACGATTATGGTGGAGATCCAGCCGCAGTTGCATATGATGCAATAAATCACGCAAAAGCTCATGGAATTAACGTTGTATTGATTGACACTGCAGGTAGAATGCAAACTAATCAAAATTTGATGAAAGAACTAGCGAAAATTAAACGCATCGTCACTCCTGATTTGACTGTTCTAACATTAGATTCACTCATCGGAAATGACGCTTTTATGCAAGCTGAAGAATTTCATAAATCCATAGGAATAGATGCTACAATACTCACTAAAGCAGACGCTGATGTAAAGGGAGGTTCAGCTCTAAGTGTTACTTACGTCACAAAAAAACCGATATTATTTATTGGTGTAGGTCAAACCTATGAAGATTTAGAATTTTTTGTTCCAAAAAACTTTGTTAAAATGATCCTTAAATAAAAGAAACCATTTCTATTTTTTTCGTGAATTAAGTAATTAAATGTAACAATATTGCTTCTGCAGAGTAAAGTCTGTTTGCGGCTTGATCATAGATAATTGACCTAGGATTTTCTATTAATCCTTCTGAAATCTCGTATCCGCGATGAATAGGCATAGGATGCATAATATACGCATCATTTTTTTCCATTAATTTTTCATTAATTTGATATTCTTTCATGATCTTTATTCGCTTCTCTTTCTCCTTAACAAATTTCGAATCAGTAAAAAATTCCATATCTATCCAAGTATCAGTGTAAACAAAATCCGCGTTTTCAATTGCTCCCTTTAAATCCAACGATGTCTTCCATAAACCAGTTTTTTTTGCTTCTTCGATTAAAATAGGATCATGAGCATTTTTATTTATAATCGGAGTGACAGTGGTTAGTTTAATTCCCGTTTTTGTACATCCTTCAATTAATGAATTACAGACGTTATTGTGTATGCCAACATAAACGCCTTTTAATCCTTTTAGTTGGTTCTTTCTCTCCTTAATTGATATTAAATCAGCAATTATCTGACTTGGATGGTAGATTTCGTCACACCCATTTATTACTGGTACTTGTGAACCCAAAGCCATTTTTTTCAAAAGAGAATTTTTTAATAAACGAGCCATGATGCAATCAACATTACGAGACAAATATTGACTTTCATCATAAATATCTGCAAGAATAAAATTTGTAGTCCTCCAATCTATAAAAAGAGCATGTCCACCAAGTTGAGTCATGGCAACCTCAAAAGCAACTCTTGTTCTTGTCGAGGTTTTCTGAAATATTAATCCCAAAGATTTCTGGAAAAGAGCTTTCACGTAATCTTCAGGTTTGTTTTTAACTTTTAATCCAAGATCGACTATCTCTTCAATTTGTTGACCAGACAAGTCCTTAAAATTGATTAAATCCATATTCAAATATCCGCGCCTATTAGGAAGATTCACTATCTTTAACCAGATAAATTTTATGGAAACTTTTTTTCATAAGTAATCTTTCTATTGATACAAGGTAAACTTATGATTCTTATCGTTGCTTCTCGTAAAGATATTGCAGGACTAAATATTGCACAGCATCTGATCAGAAACTATCCCTTTAAAGAAACTAAAAAATCCACCAAAAATAACCCAATATATTCTGGGTATATTCATAACAAAAAAGTGTTCTTAACAATAATTAACGAAGAAACAACAAAAACACAAAATCTTCCTGAACGTTTTCAGAATTTAGATTTAATAGTTTATATATCCAGACATTGCAGTTCAAGTTGCAAACCAACTTTATCAGTCCACACACCTGGTAACTTGCATATTGCTGAGATGGGAGGCATCTCAAAAAAAGTATCTATTGCTCCTGCTGAAGCAATGAAAAATGCTCTAAAAGCACTCGCATTTTTTAAAGAAGGATCAGGAATAGACTATGACGTTTTATACGAGTGTACGCATCATGGACCTTCCCTAGACATTCCTGCAATGTTTGTTGAATTAGGAAGCTCTAAAAGCCAATGGTGTGATTCAAAAGCAGCTGAAATTGTTGGTCACGCAGCAATATTAGCCATCTCAAAATTTAACTCAATAGCTAAAACCGCAGTCTTAGGAATCGGAGGAACTCATTACAATAGCAAATTTACCAACTTAGCTCTAACTACTGATACCATTTTTGGTCACATTATACCAAAGTATATGGTTCAATACGTTGATTCTGAAATACTTAGTGAGTGCGTAGAAAAAACAGTAGAGAAGATTGACCATGCATTATTGGATTGGAAGGGTATAAAAAGCTCCAATAAACCAAAACTTCTTCAAGCATTAGAAGAGATCAATCTATCTTTTAAGAAAATATAATGTTTTACAATTATTACTATCCTGGTCTTCATACTAGAACACTGAAAAAAAAGTAATAAATCTATTAAAACTACATTTTTATCTTAAAAATTTATAGTAACGTTTATTATTCTTTAGTTAATCTTTTGAGTGCGGTAATTATGGGCGTACAATCATTCTTATCTCAGTGTGCTAGAACACTTAAACTAGCTGTAAAACCGGGAAGAACCGAGCTTTTGCTATCGATTAAAATAAGTTTATTGGGAATAGGCGCAGTTGGATTAATCGGTTTTGTAATAAAACTCTTATCTTTTGCAATAGGTGGAGCAACTACAGCTACTACCTAAGAAGGGAAAATAAATGGATAATGACGAAGATCAATATTCAGCTAAAATTTTTGTTGTAAAAACAACAACTGGACAAGAACGCAACGTTTCTAGATTAATTACCACGAAAGTTAAAATTTCAAAAATACCCATTAAATCTCTTCTGGTTCCTGACACACTAAGAGGTTATGTGTTTATTGAAGCCGATGGTCCGCATTTAATTGAAGAAGCAATAGCAGGTGTAAGACACGTACGTTCTAGAATCCCTGGACTAGTGAGTTTTTCTGAAATAGAAAGATATCTAATAAGAAAACCGGTACTTGAAAACTTGTTCGAGGACGATGTTGTTGAAATCACTGGTGGCCCCTTTAAAGGAATGCGAGCAAAAATAACAAGAATTGATAAATCGAAAGCTGAAGTTACCCTTGAATTGCTCGAAGCAACATTCACCTTACCAATCACCGTACACTCAGACTACGTAAAATTAGTTCAAAAAGGAAAAAATAAAAATCGTGAAACATAAAATGGTTGAAAACAAAATAATAGACTTACTCGTTAATGGAGGCCAAGCAAACGCTGGTCCACCACTAGGCCCAGCTCTCGGACCTTTAGGCCTAAATATTTTATCTGTGGTAAATAAAATTAATGAACTCACCAAAGATTATTCTGGAATGAGAGTTCCTGTTAAAATCTCAGTTAATACTGAAGACAAATCTTTTGAAGTTACAGTTGGTACTCCAACTTCTTCAGCTCTTATTGTAAGTGAATTAAATATAGAAAAAGGTTCAGGAACACCAAACACTGAAAAGGTAGGTAATCTCACTTTAGATCAGGTTAAAAAAATAGCGAAAATCAAACTTCCACAATTACTTTCACATAACTTGAAAAATGGTACTAAAGAAATCTTAGGAACCTGTGTAAGTATGGGAGTAACTGTCGAAGGTAAAGATCCTCGTGAAATTCAAAAAGAGATCGACTCAGACACTTACAAAGAAATGTTTAGTAAAGGCGAACAATAAGTGAATATTTTTATAACCGAGTTCCAATCCCTCAATAACACGAGGCTTTAAAATGCCCTTAGATAAAAAAACACTACTAACAAGCTACAAAGCAATTGGAATTGCAAGCCTAAAGAAAGTAAGATCACTACTAACAGCAATAAAAGAATTAAAATCTAAATCCAAAGAAAGAAAATTTACACAATCAGTAGATTTAATCTTGGATATTAAAGAGATAGACATGAAAGCTCCTGAGGGAAGAATTCAACAAGTTATAGAACTTCCACATATTACAGGAAAACCAAACAAGATTTGTGTTTTTGCAACAGGAGAATTAGCACTCAACGCTAGAAAATCTAAGGCAGATATTGTCATTGAAAAACCTGAGCTTGCAGGTTTAATTAGCAAAAAAAAGCAACTTAGAAAACTAGGAAATACTTATGATGTTTTCATCGCTGAAGCCCCACTAATGCCCCTTGTGGGTAAAACCTTTGGTCCAGTGTTGGGTCCTAGGGGAAAACTACCAATACCAGTTACTCCAAATGTGAATATTTCAGAGATAATAAAAAAACATCGAAAAACAGTTGTAATAAGAATGAAGAACCAACCAATAATTCAGTGCCAAATAGGAACCGAAGATATGTCAGATGAAAAAATAGTTGACAATATTCAAACTGTTCTACGATTCTTAGATGAAAAACTAAAACGAGGTCTTAAAAACATAAAGTTCCTATTCATAAAAACCTCAATGGGTACTCCAATAAAAATTAAACCTTAACTTGAGAGAAATAAAATGCCATCCCAACAAATATTACAAGCAAAAAATAATGAAGTCGAAGAAATAAAAAAACTACTAACAAGCTACAAAGCAATTGGAATTGCAAGCCTAAAGAAAGTAAGATCTTCACAACTTCAAGAACTAAAAAAGAACCTCAAAGACAAAGTCTACATGAAAGTCTTCAAAAATAATCTACTCAAATTTGCTTTAGACTCACTAGATGATAAGAACATTAACAAAATCGAAGAACACACTTCTGGTTCAAATGTTTATTTATTCACCGAGCTTAATCCTTTCAAATTAGCTATTCTCCTAGAAAAAGGAAAAATTAAGACCATTGCTAAAACTGGTGATATAGCCGCAATGGACATAACTATACCTGAAAGCAACACAGGTCAACCACCAGGTCCAATAATTAGTTTACTAAATTCTGCTGGTTTACCTACTAGAATACAATCTGGAAGTGTTTGGGTAAGCAAAGATACCTTTGTAGCAAAGAAAGGCGATATTATAACTGAACGCCTATCAATTGTTTTAGCAAAACTTGGAATAAAAGCAGTTGAATTAGGCCTTTCCATGAGAGCAGCACTAGACGATGGCATAATAATTAGTGGTGAGGATCTTAAGATTGACCTTGGAGAAACTCGCAATAACCTAATCACAAGTCACAAAGAAGCTTTTGCATTATCAATAGAGATAGCCTATCCCACCAAAGAAAATACTGAAATATTACTACAATCTGCCCATAAACAAGCGTACATACTATCCTTAAACGCTGCAATACCAAATAAGACTAATATCAAAGAGTTAATACTCAAAGCACACAATGAAATGTTAAGTCTAAAAAGTAAGAATGAAACTTCCGCATAAAAGACTCTTTTTTCTTTCTATGAAATTGCCAACTTAAAATAAACTACTTTAATTTTTTTCTATCTACCAATCTTTTTAGCACAGAACGAAGTTTTGCATTCTCAGCTTTAATCTTATCCGCTCCTAAGGCATGTATTTGATTATCTACTTCTTTGATCATTTCAGTATAGTGAACTTCTTCAACTGCAGAATCCTATTTTCTTTTCTCATTTACTGTTACATAATCTTTTAAATCTAATCCTGTTTCTAATGCAATAGTTTTCAATCCTGCTTTTTTTAAAATGTTATTAATAGCTTTAAGAGAAAAAACTTTTTTCAATCCTGTCAATACAATGACCCCATTACTTTTTGTAGCTAATTTTATTTCTGTTACTGTTTTAATTGGAGATGGCATATTTTGAAGCACAGTAAAAGCAAATACAACATCAAATTTGTTGCTTTGTAATGGTAAATGGTCTGCGTCAGCTTGAATTAAGTGAATTTTTATGTTCTTTTTATCTTTTTTTGCTTTTTGTAATAATTCATTGGATATATCAACACCAACAACAATATCAAATTTAGGCGATAAAAAACTAAATAATAATCCACTTCCACATCCAACATCTAATATCTTGGTTTTGGGATTTAATTTTAAGTGAAATAATGCATGCTTATACTTGTTTTTTTGTTCTTCTAAATATCGTTTATTATAGATACTAGAAGTTAAATCATAACAGTTTTTTACTATATGTTTCTTCTTCCAACCAGTCACAGGAAACACTCAGAACTCTTATTTACGTAGAATCCTTCTAAAATATTTGGCTGAAATATTTGCATAATACTGAAAAGTTAACTGTTTTAAAGAATCCAACCCTTCAAGAAGCTAAATCCATAATTGAAAAAGTTTTCTTGAATAGAAAAACTCTAGTATTAGCGGGGAACTGCAAAGTGATCTATGACGGTAGAGCAAGTTCCAAACTTGATCTTGGTGAACGATTGCTTATTGTAAAAAGTGATGGTGCAATTCTTGTTCATAGATCTTTTGGATACGAACCTGTAAATTGGCAACCTTCAGGTAGCATTTTACATGTTCAAATAAAAGCAAACAAATTGCAGATAAGTGCGATTAAACATAGTCCTCGAGAAACATTAAAAGTTACATTTAATGAAATTTTACTGCTCTCAGCTTTACTTCTTGATGATTCTGCAGATTTCACTCTTTTTGCAAGTGAAAAAGATATGCATCAAGCAATTCTAATAAAGCCCTCACTAATCGAAGAAGGATTTAAACCAATAAGCTATGAAAAAAAAGTTGCACCAGGATTTATTGATGTTTATGGTGTTGATAAAAACGGTAAATTAGTTGTAATCGAAGTTAAACGCAGAACCGCAGGAAAAGAAGCTGTTATACAACTTGCCAATTATGTTAAAGCTATAAAAAATAAAGCAGATCGGAACATCAGAGGCATTCTTGTAGCACCCAACATAAGCAAAGGTGTGCAAAAACTATTATTTACATTAGACTTAGAATTTATCGCATTAGATCCAAGAAAATGCGCTAAAGTATTAAAAAAACCAGAAAATACTAAACTAGAAAACTTTTTCTAAAAAAGATAATAAAAAACATGTTAATTAAAAATCCGAGAATGCTTAAATGACTGGTTCACCTTTGGAATTTAAAGGTGAAAAAGTTCAAAATGAACTTCTGGAAAAACATTCCAATCGGAGATAATCCGCCTGAACTTCTTAATATGGTTGTTGAAGTAGTCAGTGGTTCAAGAGACAAATATGAATACAATCCAAATTGGGAAACATTCGTTTTAAACAGGATAATTCCTTCATCAGTAGTTTTTCCAGTAGAATATGGTTTTGTTCCCCAAACCATGTATGAAGATGGTGATCCATTGGATATTATGGCTTTGAGTTTTGAACCTTTAGAAATTGGCTGTGTAGCAAAAGTAAAGGTTATTGGATGCTTATTAATTGAAGATGAAGAAGGCTTGGATCCAAAAATACTCTCAGTTCTAGTAGATGATGCAAGATTTGAGGGGTATGATGATATCTCTGATGTTCATGATCACGAATTAAAAGAAATACAGGAATTTTTTGAAACCTATAAACGATTAGAACCTCATAAATGGACAAAAGTTGAAGAATGGAAAAACGCAAATGAAGCCACAGAAATTGTAGCTAACGCAATAAATCAATATAAATCCAAAGAAATACTGAAATCACAATAAATTCTCAAAGAACTAATAACTAAACATATTTGTATAAAAAGCCCTGTTTCTAATTTTTGTCATTTTTAATTATGGAATACAGTTATATATGATAAAGTAGGGCTAATCTCTACTAAGAAGAGTAAAAAAAGAAGAAGTTGAATTGTTGTTGAATTGTGCTGAATGTGGTAAAGAAATTGTTGATGAATCTAGTAGTTTTTGTGCATATTGCGGAAATTCTTTTGATCTAAAAAAGAGCAACCGAGAATTATTGAGTACTGCAGCTATTTTGCTTATTATCTCTTCCGTTTTTGCTCTTGTATTTGGAGCTATTGGTATCCTAAATTTTCAAGCTGCTCCAGCAAGCTATGCTGCAAATGCACAATATTATGCATCCATTAATGTAACGGAAGCTGACTTTATGGCTACCTATTTGGGCTTCTTGTTTTTTGGTCTTACTAATGTTATTGCTTTTATCCCCGGATTCTTAGGCGGTATATCTACGCTATTTAAGAAATCATATAAAATTTCGTTAATCACATCTATTATAGTGTTGTTTTCATCAATAGTTACTTTCATAATAATTCAGTATTACGCTTATGGCTATTCAGATAGTGTCTTATTTTCTGAAATACCAATGCTGATCTTTTCAATCTTAAGCATATTCCTAATTACCAAAGCAAAGAAAGAATTTGTTTAAGAAATCTCTTAATTAATAAAATCTCACTTCTTGGAGAATTTTCAGATTAAATAAGCAATTTTACTTCTCCCATTCTATAATAAACTTTAACTAAATTTCGAAAAACACTTTAATACCTGCATACTCCAATCGGCAATACAACAACACACTATAGAGGGCGCATTGAGGACATGCCAAAAAAGAAAAAGAAAAGTTGGAAAGAACTACAAAGAGATAGAGAACTAAAGGAACAAAAAGTAGAAAAAACATTTCAACAACAAATGCGACAAACTAAAAAAAATAAACCTCGCAAGTGGTCTAAAGGCAAAATTGTACTTGGCATAATTATTCTTATGGTTATAATTGGAACTTATATGGTGCTTCAAAATCCTTCTACACCATTTTCAAATATAAAAATTAAGTCAGATGGATCAGTTGAGCCCAGCACAGCTCCTATTTTAAGAACCAATGAAAACTACTACACCTTCACAGACGATATCTACGGATCGATTATCATTGAAAAAGATAATGTTATCATAGATGGTGCAAATTATATTCTAAATGGAGACAATAAGGATTCTTCTAAGGGAATAGAAATAACAGAAAAAAACCAAATAACAATAAAAAATCTAGAAGTAACTAATTTTGATTCTGGCATCCACTTGCTTTTATCATCAGATAATATTATTACCCACAATAACCTCTCAGACAACTCTTATAGTATATGGCTCGAATTTTCCTCAAATAATGAAATTATATCAAACAAAATTACCGACGAGTATGGAATAAGTCTTAGTTCTTCCTCAAATTTTAACAAAATCTCTTCAAATATTATTGAAGACTCTAAAGGGGGAATTGGTCTCTCTTATTCTTCAAACAATGAAATTATAGAAAATATCTTATCTAATAGTCTATCTGGTATTGGGTTGGCACCTTACTCTTTGAATAATACTATTTCTGGAAATAGTTTTTCAAATTGTGACGGTGGTATTGCTCTTGCAACATCATCAGATAATCTGATTATTGAAAACACGTTAACTAATGGTCTTGGCGGTATTGGACTTTCCTCTTTTTCAATTAATAATAGTGTTCTCAGAAACGAAATTGAGTATATTGATGAAGGAATTATATTAACTGAAAGTCCCTCAAACCTCATTATCGAGAACTCAGTATCCAATTGTGTCGCTGGGATAAGTCTCGCATATTCCGTGAATAATACTATAAGCGAAAATAATGTGCTTGGAAGTCAACAGATTGGTATTAGTCTAAGTTATTCTGAAGGAAATTATATTTATCATAATGCATTTATCCAAAATACTGAACAAGCATTTTCTTCGGAGTCATTAAGTTATTGGGATAATGGATATCCAAGTGGAGGTAATTATTGGAGTGATTATCTAGAAAAATATCCTCTAGCTGAAGAAATTGAATCATCAGGGATTTGGAATGAACCTTATCAAATCTTTGAATCTGAAAATGATAACTTTCCCTTGATAAATCAATAACTTTATTTTGGAAATACCTAAAAAACTACTTTATTAATTCTAATTTTTATGATTAATGAATAATAAATTCGACTCAAGATTGCTTTGGGATAATATTCGCATACTCTTTTTCTGAAATCCAACCTTCATTTTTCAAATCTGTTAATCCTTTTTTTATTTGAATATTATTTAAATTCTTTGTTAATACGTTATGTTCTTTTCCAATATCATATATCTCTGTTTGGAACATATGATTTTGTTCAATCAAAGCAATTAATTCATCCACAAGAGATGTTATATTATAAAAACGATCGCTAAATAATTGTTTGATCTTTGATCTTCCAAGAGATCTTAGTTTTGTTGTGAGACAAACTGTGTTAATAATTGATGGCGGTATAATATGATAACGTTTCTTTGATTCTATTTGATAACAAACCACATAAAAAGGAATATAATATAATCTGGATTTTTTTAATTCAGGATTTTCTTTTAAGCTAAAGTTGGTAAATTCGGTTA
>Ga0255454_1006_pt1 | contig 20351 bp, 21 predicted proteins | sample ANMaggQBNCT01K10_FD_182653 | JGI IMG/M metagenome (GOLD analysis project Ga0255454, IMG submission 182653) | Sediment cell enrichment communities from methane seep in Santa Monica Basin, California, United Staets - ANME aggregate JGI... | ecosystem: Environmental > Aquatic > Marine > Cold seeps >... | reverse complement strand
TCCCCTGACTCTTGGAAACACAATGTACGAGTTGCTTTAGAATATCCTGGGAGGTACTGTGTGCCACATGAAGGAGAACATAGAATGAACATGGAAACACTATTGGTTTACTTAGCCAAAATGGCGGGATCACCTACTCTACAAGATGCGCTTGATGCACTAACTGCTAAAGGTCCAGGTAGCGAATCTACTCGACTTAATATGGCTGACTCGTTTAACGATGTTGCAGGATATCAACCATATTCCGATTAGATATGGTGAATTCTTTACTCCACAAAACCTTTTTTTGTCAACAAACTAAATAAAAACTTCTAAAATTGGACAAAACCAGACAAAAACTTACTGAAAAAAATGGATAAAAAGAATGTTAATTCTTAATCTATTTTTTTTGTCTAAGTATTAGGATAACAACAACTACAATTATTATTGCGACAACACCAGCAATAATGTAACTTATTGGTATATCTAAATCAGATTGAGTTGGTACGCCAAAAGCATAAACATTACTGTCCATAGAACCAATGTACATTACACCATCAACAACTGCCGGAGAGGAATACATAGCACCACCCGTTGGATAATTCCATATTTCTTCACCCGATGAAGCATCCAAAGCATAAACATGACCACGACGACCAGCTAATACAACTGCAAATAATTCAGCACGTTCTTCTGGTGTTAAATTCATTAATGAATTAAGATCTGGGGGTGGTCCCATATATGATGAACCCACGTATACAACATCACCTACAACTATTGGAGCTGCAAACACTAAGCCATCAGTGTCATACTTCCACACCCAGCTCCCATCTGATGCATCATACGCAAAAACAGCTCCATGAAGCGTTCCCGCATATGAAGATCCAATATAAACCACACCGTTTGCAACTGCTGGAGAAGATTGTACACATAGGTCGCGACCTGTTTCAACACTCCATATTTGTTGACCTGTTGTTGCATCCACAGCATAGGTTTTATTGTCAAATGAACCAAAATACAAAACACCATCAGAAAAAGTTGGAGTAGACTCCACAAAAGACTCAGTTGGGAAACTCCAAATTTTTTCACCTGTTGTGACCTCCAGAGCATAAACATTGTAATCAAAAGAGCCTATGTAAACAACACCATTTGCAATTGCTGGAGCAGCAATCACATCATCTCCAGTAGTGTATGTCCAAACAACATTACCTGTTGTTGCATCTAAAGCGTAAAAATTGTTATCAGCCGAACCAATATACACTACCCCATCTACAACTTTAGGCGGTGCTTGAACCTCATCACCTGTTGTATACTTCCATTTTAAATCGCCTGTTGTGGCATCTAAAGCATAAACATTCCCATCATCAGAACCAATATACACAATATCATCTGCAACCGCTGGAGACGAATATACTGTATCTTCAGTTTCATACTCCCAAACTATATTACCATTCGTTGCATCTAAAGCGTAGGTTTTATTATCATAACAACCCACATAAACAAGTCCATCCACAACAACAACATCAGACCAAACCCAACCCCCAACTGTAGACTTCCATAAAACATTATTTGTCATAGGTCCAGCAGCAGAGTAATACCCCGTATTCGCTAAGTCCCTTTGACTCATTGACCACCATTCAGTTTGAGCATTAACACTAATAGTAAATATCGAAAAAATTGATAAAATAAAAACAGCGCCTAAACAAAAACCTAATATTTTTTTCAAATTATCTTCCTCATTAAAACACTATTTTTTTTAAAGTTCATCTGGTTGAACTTATAGTTATCTACTTTAAATAAAAAAAATATTCTCTTAGAAAAAAAGCAACAATCAAAATAAAAACCAAGATTAGTTTTAAACCGATAAATTAGCGACTATAAAGACCAATAAGCTCTCCTTTTGCAAGAATATGACCAAGCATAGCTTCCTCGAGCTCTTTTTTGCTAGAGTGAATGGGAAGAGAAAGCTCAATATCTAAAGCGTAAACCTTAAAAAAATACCTGTGAACTCCAGAAGGCGGACAAGGACCTCCATACGAATGCTTGGCAAAATCATTTATCCCCTCAACTCCAACAACACTATCTTCTTTTATCTTGTTTGTTGGAGGTATATTCCACATATTCCAATGCTCCCAAGTTCCCATAGGAGCATCCGGATCATCAACAATCAAAACCAAACTTTTAGTCTTTTTAGGTACCCCTTCAATATCCAAGGGTGGATTAACATCCTTACCATCACAAGTATACTTTTTGGGAATTCTACTATTGTTTTCAAAAGCAGAACTTGTTATCAAAAGGTTAAACATATCACATTTCCTTTCTTTGACTTACTGCCATCATTAATCCATTAATAATCATGGCGAAACCAACAATAAACATCCCATAATTTACCAAAACAGCTTCTTGAATCATGTCAACCATTCCTACAACCATGATACTTCCAATAAATAACATAACAATCCCATATAGGATCATTAAACCACCAAAAACATTCATCTTACCCATACTATAACTGGTGACACCTAAAAATCCTGTAATTAACAAAATAATTCCCAAAATAATTAAAATAAGACTCCAAAAAACATTCGAATTCATTGAAGAACTCATTCCAGAATCAGTTTGGAAAAGAAGAGTCGCTGAAGTAAAATCCAAAAGAGCTCCAACCACGCTTAAGATCAAACCAATAGAAGAGTTACGAGAAATCATACCTGCTCAAATAAGCTGAGATCTTTTGAAAACTTAAGTGTTTCGAGAATTACTAAAAAATTTAGAGCATAACAGACAAACCATGCAACTTCAAAGAATTCTTTTTAGGGATTAATAATATAATTGAATTCAATGAACAATTTTCAGGCTAACTTTACTGTTTTGTTCAACAAAACTCTTAAACTCGCTAATTGCTGCATCCAAACTAAAATACGATGGAGTCCCAAAAACCGTAACTCCAATTGTCAATGAAAAACGATCACCAACTCTAACAGAAAGTGGCTTTGAAGCAGACTTTGAAGCTTTTGCTCTATTTATAGCCGCTTGAATCCAAGGAAACTTGTGGGTAGGTTGTTTACTCATAAAAATCAAAATCCAATAATCTAAAACTGCTTCTTTTTTAGATCTTTTGCTAAATAACATTTTCGAATACCAGCAAACCAAAACAAATCCGCACACTATAGCCTAAAATAGCTAATCTTTAAAAGCTAAAAACAAAAAATAAGAATAAGAAGTTATCCAACAAAACTTAATTTAATTTGAAATATAATGGAGGTGGTTTGGATTAATAGTATAGATATTCTTAACATGGACTTGTTAGTTAATGATATAAAAATTGGAAAAGTTAAAGGTGTAATAATAGATCCTGAAGAGTGGAAATTAACCCATCTAGATATTGAACTGAAAAAGGACGCGGCAGAAGAAATACTAGGATCAAAAGCAAAAGTCAGAAACCGATTAGCAATCTCAGCCCTACAAAAAGGAAAAGGTTGTTGTACAGAAAAAGGAGTTTCCATCAAAGTGTCAATGAAACAACTAAACATCTACTTAAGACCAGCATGAACAATAATTTTTTTTCTCAGGGGTTTTATTTACCCCTTCTTTTATACAAAACGCTTTTTAGAGTAATTCACAAAAACCGTTATGGGAACAAAGAATGGTTTACTGCACAAAATGTGGCACAAAAAATAATCCCACTGAAAAATATTGTATACACTGTGGAGCTCCTCTTGATCAATCAAAGAAAAGCTTGGAACAAAAAATTGAGGAAGGCGCAGAAAATTTTGGCAAAAACGCCCAAAAATGGGGAGAGGATTTTGGGCGAAGAGCAGAAAAATGGGGAGAAGAATTTGAAAAACAGGCTCAAGACGGTTGTTTTGGCCTAGCAAAAAACGTGGCTGTTTTTGGAATAATTCTTGGAATAATAATTATTATAGCAGGAATTTTGTTGCTGGTTGGGATTCAACTTCTAAGAATCTTAGGATCAGTTGTAATACTAGCATTTGGCCTTATGATTCTAATAGCTGCAATAAAAGTCCTAACCAAAAAACACTAACAAATATCGTGCAAATTAGAGACAATAACTTGGAATAAATAAACTGCTTATCAATTAAATAATCAAGCATTTTTTAGAATACAATTTCTTTGCCTTCTTTTTTATTATCTAATTTAGGATCTATTTTGTCAAACATGTTTTTCATCTAAAATTGTCGTTCTCTTTTTCTTATGTTAATGGCAATAGAAAAAGTAACCACTGCAATAGCAGCCTTTTGAGCCTACTTATTTATAAGCTCGATGATGACTTCTATCCTGAAGAGTTTCTTTAGTCCACTGGGTCGACCCCACTGAATTACAAGCTCTTTTCAAAAAAAATATCGAAAAAACGTGATATAAACTCATAAGAGCAACATCATTGATAACTCCAAATGATAGCTGTCAATGATTTGGTTCCATTAACACTTCAAAAGAAATGAATTCATAATAAATGGTGAAACACATGAGCAAAATAGGTGAAAGTACTAAATGTCCAGTATGCTTTGGGACTGCAAGAGTTGTTTGGATTTCAGAAGATAATAAAACAGCAGCAATAAAATGTCGCGCATCCCATCGTCAACTTAGTCGTCATAATTCAAAATTAGGTTCTGCTAATCGCCCGCAATCTAAACTAGGCAAAAACATGGTTTTTCTTGTAGATATTTAATCAAAACAAATCAACAATCCAATTATTTGTACAATTCTAAAAAAGTTTTTTTTATTTTCATGTTTTACCCCGAGAAAAGAGGGGAAAATTAGTTTTGTTTTTATTTTTTGTTGTTTATTTTTTTGCTGCTATCTTCACTTTACGAGAGCGGAGCATTAATCGCTAGAGAACTAAAGATAAGATGGAACAAAAACTATGTTAGCCTCTTTTTCTTTTAAACAACATCACCCTTTTATCAAAAGCTTAAGAAAAGTTTGACTCCGCATCATTATAAAAAATTGATACTCTATCTTGATCTTAAGGAATATAGATTGTATTATTCCAGAAAATATATTTGCTGTAAGTAGAATCCAAATCTAACTCATTATCATAGATAATATCAAGTTTTTTATCATGCAATTCTAGCAAACTACCTAATTGTTTACTTATATCAAATGATAATTCATCCGCTTGCCACAATCCCCAGATTTTATCATCAGGTCCCCTAAATCCAAAACCATAATCTTTAGGCAACACAAAAGCTACTCTATCTCTATTATAATTTGAATCTCTCGGGTTATCAATTGAGTATTGCTTGAAATCTTTAAGAGCTGTAAAGTGTTCTTCTTTTAATATTCCGTGAGTGTAGTTCTTGTTGGTGTCAAAAACCACAATATAATCAGCACCATTTTCGTAAGCCAAAACCAGATCCTCATAAAGTTCAGTTCCAGACTCAATATAAGGAGGCTGATCATAAGTCCAAGCCACTATTACACCCCACTCCCTATTGAGCATAGTAGCTGCTCCCCTGCATAAAGCAACATTTAGTTGTCTGCTATAATTCCAACCAAACTGAGTTAACACAACATCATATCCTGCCTGGTAAACAAAATAGTAAAGAGCATAATCTGAGGTAAACAAAGGACGATTATCAAAATCCGAAAAGCTCATAAAACCAAAACTATTCTTCATTGCTTCCAAAAATTTGTTGGCAGCATCAGTATAATTATCAGCTTGCATAACTGGTAAAATCATTGAAAGATCCAATTGAAGTCCAGCATTTTCATCCCAAAAATAGAATCCCAAAAAGTACTCACCCCAACGATCAATCGCATATTCAACCCATTCAATCTGAAGACGTTTTTCTGTGTAGACAATAAATGACATACCTTTGTCAAAGATATAATCACAGATCTCTTCAAGCTTCGTATCGTTATGGCTTATTCCAGTAGTTCCAATAACAAAAAGATTCGTATAAGAGCTGACCTCGTCTATGAGCTCCTTATTCGCCTCCAAGCTATCATATGCGACGTCTACTCCAATAAAAAAATCCCCAAATACATCATTTGAATTTGCTCGGGAAAAGAATGCGTAGGAAACACTAACTGAAATCAACACTATTGCAACAAGAAAAACAGCTAGGTATCTAAGATTTTTCAAATCCAACATTAAATATCCAAAATATAAAATATAGTTGTTGCTTTTTTCAAAGGTCATCAGCAATAATCTTTACAAGGCACAATAAGCCTTGAAACTGACTACCGATTACTTTATTTCATCAAAGAATAAACCAACCTTAAGGAGAACAGATTGATGTCCCAAACTACTCGATTCAATCAACAAATAGAATTTATACTAGAAGTAGACAAGCTCAAAGAGATTTTGCGTCAAACTTATACAACTAAAAAAATGAGACAAGAAAACTCTTCAGAGCATTCTTGGCACATCGCTTTAATGGCTATTATTCTATCTGAATACGCCAAAAACCCTAAAATCAACATTTTTAAAGTTGTGAAGATGCTTTTAGTCCACGATATAGTCGAAATCGATGCTGGCGATACCTTTGCCTATGATAAACAAGCCAAAAAAACTCAACATAAACGCGAGAATAAAGCAGCCAAACGAATATTTAACCTACTTCCAATTGACCAAGCACAAGACTTTAAATCTCTCTGGATAGAATTTGAAGAATGTCAAACTCCAAGCTCACAATTTGCAAACGCTCTTGATCGTCTTCAACCATTAATTAACAATTACTACACAAACGGCATAGCATGGCAAAAAAATAATGTAAAGGTTTGCCAAATTAAACCTCGAAACAAAACAATAAAGCAAGTTGCACCTCAACTATGGCAATATGCAACAAAATTAATCAAAAAAGCGAAAGCACAAGGTATGCTTAAGGAATAAAAGTTAACTAAAAAATTTCAAGCAATAATAAAAGAATACGGATCCTTTCAAAAGTACTTAGATACTTTGGATAAATCAGATACTTGCAAATCAGTAATTAAGGAGTTATCAAAACAATTTTCAAGGGTAGGGCCAAGTACTGTAGGTATTTTCCTCTTTATTGTTGGTGAAAAAATAAAACATGAAATTTGATTAAATTCAAAAATCACTCTCCTTTTTATATTAAATAATAATGGCAAAGATGGAATAATCATAAATAGTTAATTTGTGTTCAATTGCAGAAGATGAACAAGAAAACAAAATTCTCACAGATTCTACCTATGTTTCTAATGGGAAGCTTATTTGTTATAGTTGATCTTTTAGCTTTTTTAGTTGTTGGACCTTTTGAAGCTGCGGGCACTGTACCTTTTGAGAACCCAGCTGACCCTTTTAATGTCGTATACTTTTTCACGGTGATGCTAATTTCCACAGGGCTTATTCTTTTGATAATAAAGTTCTTTAAAAAAGAGGTTCTCAAAATAATCTATTTAGGAGCAATTACCATTCTTAGTGTAACTGTTTTCTATCCGTTGTTAATAATTCCTATTCCAAACGCAACCATATCTTTTGTATTATCACTTTTTGGTGCAACTGTGTTGGTTATAGCTTTGATAAAGAAACCTGAATGGTATGTGATAAACGCGACAGCTCTCTTCATTGGGGTAGGATCAATAACCATGATCGGTATCTCACTTACTGTTCCAATCACCATAATTTTACTTGTAGCAATGGCAATATATGACGCAATAGCAGTCTACAAAACAAAACACATGATTGATCTAGCTGACTCCTTTGTGGGTCTAAAATTACCAGTTATGTTTGTTATCCCCAAAAAAAGAGACTACTCGCTTCTTAAAGAAACAAAAAGTCTCAAAGAAAAACTGAAAAACAAAGGAGAACGGCAAGCCTACTTCCTAGGCGTAGTAGACGTGGTATTTCCAGGATTATTAGCCGTATCTGCATTCCATAATCTGACATCAAATGGGCTTTTGATGGGTTTATCGGTATTAGTTGGGACCCTGCTTGGTTATGTGGGTTTAATGACGCTTGTTGTTAAAGGTAAACCCCAACCAGGTTTACCCCTACTAAACACGGGAGCCATACTAGGCTATTTAATAGCAGGATTTTTACTATTTGGTACTCCACCTCTCTAACAAGAGATTTCTCTTAAAAGAGTTAAACCACTTTATGTTTTTCAAGCAGACTTAATACAAAAACTGAGCTGCAAGTTTCAAATCTATCAAAACACCCGTCATCACGACGAACGCCTCAGTTAGCAAAACCAAAACTCTCTCAACCTCATAAATAGATCCAAAATTTAGTAAATTCAAAATACTATCTAAACTACTATCATACTACCCAGAAACTCAAACTCTCTAGTAATATCATCAGAAGCATCATCAATAATACTAAAAACTACAAATGTAAAAAATTAAAATCCTAAAAGTAAATAGAATTAACAAATAAACATATTTATATTAACCTGATTAGATGAAAGACACTCCAAAAAACTTTGAGAACTAATATTATGTTATATAATATCAATTTCCAAGATTTACTATCCAAGATTAAAGATAGAAAGGCTAGATTAGCCATTATTGGTTCAGGTTATGTTGGACTACCTACGAGTGCCTTGTTTGCTAATGCAGGATTTAATGTTGTGGCAGTGGACTTAAAATCTAATTTTGTACAAAATATTAATGAAGGAATTAGTCCAATTGACGAACCTGGTCTTCAAGAATTAATTTCAAAAACTGTAAAAGCCGGCACTCTAAGAGCCTCTCTTAGCTCTAAAGTCTCTTTTAAGGATCAAGATGTTGTAATTATTTGCGTTCAAACACCAGTTGATAAAACCAAACAACCTGACTTCTCATATCTTAAAAACGCAATAAATAGAATAGGAGAAAACATGAAAGCGGGATCGATGGTTGTAATCTGTAGCACCATTCCTCCAGGAACTATTCAAGAAATAATAAAACCTAAATTAGCCTCACTAAGCTCACTTGAACTAGAAAAAGATTTATTTTTAGCTTATGTTCCTGAAAGAATAGCCCCAGGAAAAGCACTACGAGAATTTGCCAAAGGTCAACGCCTAGTAGGGGGAATTGGAGTTGACAGCACAAAATTAGCTAGCGAACTTTTTGGCAAAATATGTAAAATTATCGTACAAACGAATGCCAAAACTGCGGAGGTTACAAAACTTGCTGAGAACACATTTAGAGATATTAACATAGCTTTTGCAAACCAATTAGCACTTATTTGCGAACAAAAAAACGTGGATGTAAACAAAGTTATTAAATTAGCAAATACCCACCCGCGAGTAAATATCCATCAACCAGGTCCAGGGGTAGGCGGACCATGTCTAACAAAAGATCCTTATCTGTTAACCTACAAATTTGACTCTATAGAACAAAACCTGATAAAAACAGCTCGGGAAATTAATGACAATATGCCAAACCACATTGTTTCTTTAGTGAAGGCTGCGTTAAAACAATCGAAAAAGCAAATTAGTAAATCTAAAATTTCTATTTTGGGAACAGCTTACAAAGCAAATGTTAGTGATGGGCGGTTTAGCCCCTCAAAGCCAATAATTAAAAAACTTTTAGGATTAAAGGCTGATGTAGTTGCTTTTGATCCTCACTGTGAAGAAACCTTTGGAGCAAAAAAAGTTAATTCTATAAGTGAAGCAGTTCGAGGCTCAGATTGCTTTGTAATTTTAACTGATCATGACGAATTTAAAAATATGAATCTTATAACGGTCAGCGGTTTAATGGCTAAAAATCCGTCGATTATAGATAGTAAAAGGATAATTGACTCAACACAAGCACAAAATCTTGGATTTCTTTACTTTGCAGTAGGATACAACATTCCTTAACAAAACCTATCAAGAATAAACCTTTTTACTAATCAAAAACAAAGAAAAGTTAAACTTTATTTTCTAATAATTGCTCAGTTACAATTATCTTTATACTTTCAGCTTTTTTTCTTACATTTCTAGTTTGTTTGCGTTCAGAAAGATCATGTGGCCCTAAATTTGGTAAGATACACATATTCTTCTCTTTGTATTGTTGTTATTTTAGATTTTATGAATTTCCAATTCATAACGTAATGTAAAAAAGCGATTTCACTGATGTTCGTACCATGCTACCCAACAAACACAACTATACCTGTCTGACAATAACAATCATATTAGGAAAAACTATCAAACTTTTTTAAGTTAAAACATCATAAATAGAAAAAGAAATGCAAAACAATTTTCTATCGGTCAGAAACAAAATTGATAACTACTTAAGAAAATCTCATCTCCCAAAACCTTAGCATAAACAATAAAATCCAAGACATCAAACTCTCAGAATCCACAGCAAAACTTTCAGCTTCAACACAAGATTGATTCAATAAAAATTCTCATAATCCATTACAGTTTACACCTCCTATATCAATAATCTATTATGAGTGAACATAATTGAATCATTTCGGATTTTTTGAAGAAAATAGATATACCAATCACCCAGATGAAGCACAAAAAACATTCATCTTACTCAACTATAATCCTAGCGATTCTATTCATAATCCAACTTTGATAGTAACACTCTTATCCACAACATAAAACCCACAATTATAAATAGCAAATCATTTTACAATGAGCAAAAGAGTGTCATTTAAGGATGAATATTTCTAGCATGGGTTTTTTAGTAAATAATATTACTGATCGGATTGGTCAAACGCCACAAGAACTAAGAAACTCTTTTATTTTTGGCGAAATTTTTCGCAAGACGAAGTTCGCCAATACTATTCTGCAAGTGATATAATAGTTACCCCCTCCCTTCAAGAGGTTTTCGGATTAGTTGTCTTAGAGGCCATGACATTCGGAAAACCTAAAAAGAGAAAAGGATTTTTTTATTAACTATTGGAATATAGTATGATAATTGTCACAAGGATAATTGAGGCTTTCTTTGAAAAAGGAGAATAAATTGAATTGCTTTTAGTGATTGGTTGTGGAAATAAGGCTTTTGGAGATGTGAATATTGATCTTTATCCAGAAGATAGAAATCAATGTTCATTTAATTGGGATCCTAAAAAGGTTAAAAATTTTGTTTTGGCAGATGCTCAATATCTCCCTTTCATAGATAATGCTTTTAATAAAATTTATAGTTCTCATGTTTTGGAACATATTCCAAATCCTCTCCAAGCTGTCAGGGAAATGAAAAGAGTTTGTTTTGATAGAGTATATTTGCTTTTACCCTCTCAGTTTTTGGCTGCTTATTGCCCAGCTCATGTGTATTCCTGGAATCCAGATACTTTGAAAACTCTTTTGAGATTAGCTTTTGAGAATGTTGAAACTGGATATACTAAAAGACTCCATAGGGGATTAGGAGGAAAAGTGGCTGTGATTAATTTGTTTTATAAAGTATTTAAAATTTATACTGAATTATATGCTGTTTGCAGCTGATAAAAATGGATGATATCCGGTTCCTGGGATTGGTTCTGATTGGGATTGTGATTGCAGCTGCTCTCTATAATTTGGATCTAGAAGAAACTCTTTTACTGGATTAAAATCTGATATCTATATATAATCAACTTCTAAATAGAAGCAACAAACCTTGAGTTTAGCTAATAATTACTTTCCAAAAAAACAAACTTAGGATCTTTGATGAAAAACGAAAAAATATAACATAATAGTGTCAACAATTATAAATAATAAATCTAACTAACCTTACATGGGCGATGCATAATGAGAAAAATAGAATATTTGCTTCTCGTTATGTTGTTATCAATTTTGTTTTTTCAAGAGAATACTTCGGTTCTAGGTCTGGAACAAAACCAAGCATCTATCATAGTTGACTGGTCTCAGCAATCTTATTTTCAGGGTGAAGAAGGCACTCTAACAATAACTTTTGAAAGTCAAAGCCCCGACGAACTAAAAATTAACAAAATAGATCTCTATTTCAACTGGACTACTACTCAAGAAACCAACACAATTGACCTTTTAGATGACCCAATTGGTATCCCAAGTAACGATAACATAACTTTTAATCCTATTAACTTTAAAATACCCCAAAATGCGACAGAAGGAATCCAAAATTTAATAATCAAGATCGAGGGGATGCAACATGGAATTTGGTGGTACGATTTTGAATGGACATCCAATTCTTCACAAATTGAAATAAAAACAGATTATCAACTACTCTATAACCAAATAAATTCCGAAGTTTTCACAAACCTTAATGAAATCCAAAATGCAAATTATAAAAATCAAGAAGCCAAAGATCTATTGAATGATGCCACAACTGAATATAATTTAGCTTTATCTTCAGCAAATCAGAAAAGATGGCAAGAAGCAATATCTCATTTAGAACAAACCCAAGATTATCTTATCCAAGCCCAAGAAAAAGAGCAACAGATATCAACCGAAGAATTAGTTACAACCGCAACAGTGATAATTGTGTTAATTTTAATTGGGTTGTTGGTTTCTATTGTATTGGGTCGCAAGAGCAAGAACTACTCTTGAATTATTACACCTTTCCAAAAGACAATATAGTCTTTTTTAGCAGCTGATTTTGGGTCAAGATAATACCGTGATGTATCTTGTTTAATTCTCTCTTAACAACAATCTCAACTATTCAATCAAGCATAAAAATTAAAAGAAATTATTGACTGCCAGTCCAACAGTGCATACACAAGTCTTCTCTTTTTAGATTCTTGTTATTCGGTGCTTCAACAACAGCTTTAACCATATCTTCCAAAGTAATAAAATCGAGTGAAGTAAAACCTAGTCGTTCTTTAATCTTCTCTACCATTTTTTTATATTCAGGAGTATTTGGTTTCATTAAATCCTCAAAGTCACTATCATAGTTTGGATTTTCAAAATCTTTTAGCGTTGCAAGATCTTTATGTTTTGTTGATAAATCATAAATGCAAGGATGAAGCTGAGGCGGAGATGCGATTCTTCCATGGATTTCTTTAGGTTTGAATGGCCAGAGTTTCTCCTCGAGTAAATATCGGAGCTGAGTACCTCTTCTTATTGAATCATCAACTAAAATTATTCGTTTATCTTTTATCATCTGAGGATTAGGAACCTGTTTATATCTAGCAACGACTTCTCTTTGACTTTGAACTGGAGGAATATAGCTTCTTCCCCAACCAGGAGTATATTTAATTAACGGACGTCTCAGAGGAGAGAGTAAACCCACGACATTCTTAATGTTTTTTGATAGTTCAGCTGAACTGATGTTACCCTTTTCAAATTCTGCTAGCGACTTTAGCGTTTTTTCTTTGGTTAATTCAATTTTTCTTTTAGCATATCCAACAGAATGTGGAAGCCCAGAATCAGCAATTCCTAACACCAAATCCGCTTTAACATCATCGTTTTCAGCTAGAAAACCACCACACCTCTCTCTAACGATCTCAGAGTTTATGCCATAATAATCTGAAGCCGGAAAACCAGAATAGATATGAAGAAAAGGACAAAATCTTTTCTCTCCTCTAGTGGGAATTCGAGTTTTCAAACCGTTCTCATCAAATGCCACAATCTCTCGAAAATCAAGAAACTTTTCTACTCCATAACCAAGATTTGGGAAGGCAGTGGTTTCAGAGGCAATAACCCAACTTTGATTTTTAGATCCAACCACTAGTGGAAATGTATCTCCGGCAGCATAAATAACCTTGTCCTTTTCTGAAAGCAACAAAAGAGAAATTGATCCTTCTATCTTTTGGTACATTTTCTTTATTCCATCTACGATTGTCTTTCCAGTACATATTAACTCTCCAACAATTTCAGTTTGATTAGGAATGTCTTTTCCATTATCTTGTCTTGAATCTTTAAAAGTTGCACCATTTATAATCAGACCATCAAATAATTCTTTCTCATTCTTAATCAAACCAACCGTGCAAAGAGCAAAATTTCCTATCTTTGTCTCAAACTTGATAGGTTGCACTTCACCTATATCACTAATTACGCCTATTCCCAAATTCCCCTTAAGTTTACCAAAATATTTGCCGAACTCAAACTTAAACTGACTATTACTAATATTATGAGAGATAATTCTAAGATCCTCATCTAAAATAGCTAGACCAGCCCTCTCAGTTCCTAAATGAGTATTATAGTCGACTCCAAAAAACAGATCACTCGAGCAATCATTTTTGGATGCAACTCCAAATAAACCACCCAACATAAATTATTTCACCGTCTTACCTTGACAGTTTTTTTAACCTAAAAACTTTGTCATAAGATCTCACTAAAAAAAATTCTGAATCAGATCATATGATTAATTATGAAAATAACCAAAGAAGCCAAAAAACTAAAGAATACCAAATAAAACCTAATTCAGGATGAACAAACAAGAAGCCAAAACTATAATATCCACATTAAAAAAAAACTGTAATATTCCAGAAAAAAGCTTGCTACTAAAACAACAATCAAAAATAAGATTTGAGATACATATAGAGAAGAGTCTTCAAGAAAATGAATGGTTATGTCTTGAAGAAATCATATCAGAGAACAGCCTATGCTTAAAACTAGACGGAAAATTAATGATCATTTTCTAGTGTTCAAACCATACAAATATGATGTTTTTTGGTTTAAAATCGATAAAAACAGGTTTTAAGAGATCTAAATCATACTGATAAGAAAACGGAATAGTACATTTATGAGCTATTAGCTCTAGCTTTTTGGGCTTTAAGCAATGTTTTATCAAATTCTTAATCACGAATAAACTCAAAATAATCACTCGTACGATCTTCTCTTTTATTATAATTGATGTATTCTTTGCGTTAAGCTGCCCTATCAGTTATACCAATAACGATTAACTTCCATTACACAATTTATGTATTAAAAGTGTGTGTTCTGCCAATCATAGCTTTTTGTTTTACTTATCTCTTATTTTTTATAAAAAAGATTTTTATGATACAATTACTTTTCACTTTGCAGGAATTTCAAAGTGAGCATTGAACCAGTTGATTCTTTATCAAATAAGATTATAAAACGATATAACAAACAGCCTGTGGGCTGGACTGTTCTAAGAGATTTCAAAGGAAACATACTAATTATTGGCCCAAAGGAGGGTTATATGCTAAAATTAGTTACAATTAATCCTCAAGAGTATACGGGAGTTGGTATGAAGATTAAAAGTCCGCGCCACCTACAAAAACTTGTAAAAGGTGCTCCACTTTATGGTTATCGCCCTCTACCAAATACTAAAGCTAAAGAACTAATAACCAGTTTTAACAATACAGAAAAACAATATAAAATAATCTCAGAAATACTAGAAAAAAATCCTATTTCAACTTGGGAACTAGAAAAGAAAAAACCAAGTCTAATATTAAATGGACCTATTCTATCACACCCAGATCTAAGCACTATATCAAAGAGTCAAAGAAAACTGGATCTAAAACTAAAAATTGAAGCCCAAAAACTCTTCAAAAAGAAATATCCTCACCGAGCTGAAATGTATCGTTAACTTTGAAAACTCCCTAATCAATCGAAAAAAAAGAACTAAAGAACGAAGTAATCATAAGAATAACCTAATCTGCAAACAAAAAATTTCTTGGCAAGTTGCTTTTTTAAACTCAATAATTAAATATGTTGAAACCAATTTTTATCTCTAAGAATGAAAAAACTATTTTTAATTATCGCCTTTCTAATTGGTCTAATTTCAATTACAGCACTAAGCTTTCAACTTCAAACAAAAAACCAACCGTTTGTAGGTATTGCTTTCTGTGGAAACACTACCCAAGAAGCCTTTCAGTTAATTGATAAAGTTCAAAACTACACAAACCTTTTCATATTGCAATCTGGGCTAATAAGCAAAAACCAAACTGCAACATCACAGATTTGCAACTATGCAGTAGATAAAGGATTAAATTTAATTATCTATTTTGGCTGGTTTGATACAGATCAACCCTGGCAACTACCATGGCTTGAGACTGCTAAACAACAGTATGGCGACAAACTTCTTGGAGTTTATTATTACGATGAACCCGGAGGTAAACAAGTTGACTGGGATTGGCCCCACTACTTTGACTGGATGAGATACTATTACGAAAATACTACACTCTACCAAACCCACGCTGAAGTATTAACACAATACAAAACAGGTACGCTTCCCAAGAACTACACTCAAGCAACAGCGGTATACATAGAAACCCTGAAAACAGACTCGGGCCTTAAAAATTTAGAAAATCTAAATATTCCTGCGATAACTTCTGAGTACGCTCTTCATTGGTATACCTATCTTGGTGGATATGATCTTCTCCTCTCACAAATAGGTTGGAATATTAGCTCAACACATAGCATTGCTCTTACAAGAGGTGCTGCAGAAAACCTAAACAAAGAATGGGGAGTTATGATCACTTGGACCTATGATAAGCCTCCATACCTAGGTAGTGGAGAGCAAATGTACAATGAATTGGTTGATGCATATAAAACAGGAGCAAAAATAATTTCTATATTTAATTTTCCCTATTCTGAATCTGAACTCAATCCAATGAAACCCCTAATTAATTACATGCCCTACGGAACACTGCAAGCTGAACACTTCCAAGCACTTGAAAAATTCTGGAACGATTATATACAACAACAGCCAGAATTGTGGGGATCAATCTCATCAGAAGCTGCTCTTGTTCTACCTAAAGATTATGGTTGGGGTATGAGGTCTCCCACTGACAGAATATGGTATTGGCCTTCAGATGAACAAACACAACAATTGTGGAACATATACCAAGATCTACTCTTACAATACGACCTGAAATTAGATATCGTATATGAAGATCCAACAATTTCTTTTAGTGACAATTATCAAGAACTCTACTACTGGAACCCAGAAAACCAGCTTGTTAAACCTTAAATTGCTTTAAATTAACAAACTAAATACCATTCATAATTTCTTTTAGACTCATGATAGAAAAATAATCAATTTTACCTCTAGTTAAATCAGACATATTAGTTCGAGCATAAACTGCCTGCTAAGTCTTTTATAATTCCAATTTCAAACTAAGGAGAATGAGAGAATAATATGTTTGAATTAATAATTGAAAATGCTATTAGTTTAGCTACTGCAATTCTCGTTCTTTTCATAATTGTTGACCCACTGGGCAATATACCAATATTTATGAGTCTTACAGAAAAAATGTCCAAAGATAAAAAAAGAAGAACATTCAACACCGCAACTATTACAGGCATTATTCTTCTTTTGATATTTGCTTTTGTAGGTCAAGAAATATTCTCAATTTTTGGTGTTTCAATTTTTAGCTTTGAAGTAGCTGGAGGCATATTATTGCTAATAATAGCAATTAGGTTGCTTATAACTGGAAAAATAATAGATTTTGACGAATCTCATGAGAGTATTGGTGCTGTCCCGATAGCAATGCCTCTACTAGTTGGACCAGGAGCAATAACCACAGTTATATTTAATCTGCAACAATATGGAATTTTGATAACCTCATTAGCAATAGTCATTACACTTGCAATAACATGGATAATTTTAAGATTTGCAAACAAAGTCTATCACTTTTTAGGTCAATCAGGATCTTTAGTTATAGCAAGAGTAAACGCCCTCTTTATAGCAGCTATTGCAATTCAATACATCCTAGTTGGAATAACACAATTCATACAACCCTGATCTAGCCAAAATCAGTAATATCTGGCCATTGATTCGGACTTAGAGCCATCTTTTTTATACAAGCTACACGCTCATCAACTGTATGAGCAAACTTATTGACTATTTGTATGCTCTTTTAGAAAAAAATCAGTGTCAAGCGAAAATAGTATCCACAAAAAATCTCTCTCTTCTAATAGATGAGATCCAAGAATTCCACATGACCGGGTTTATAGAAGAAAATTTTTTTAAAGAGCGTCTATCATGGGTCAAGAAAAGCCTATTAAAGAACTTACAAAATGCAAAATCAACTGTAGTGGTGGCTGTTCCTAGGCCTCAAACTAAAGCTATTTTTAATCATAAAAGAGTAAAAAAAGAACTCATTATTCCCCCGACTTACTCAGGTTATGAACAAATAAGAGAAAAAGTTGAAAAACTAATAGAAAACATTCTTCAAAAATATAACTACTCAACCAAAAGAGCTATCTTTCCACTAAAAACCTTAGCGGTTAGAAGTGGTTTGGCCGAATATGGAAAAAATAACATTTGTTATGTCCCAAAAATGGGAAGCTTTCTACAACTTGTAGCAGTGTACACAAATTTACCCAATAATGAGCCTTTACAAAAGCCAAAAATGATGAAACTTTGCAATAAATGCAATCTTTGCCAAAAAGCTTGTCCGACCGATGCTATATCTGAAAAGAGATTTTTACTTCAAGCAGAAAAATGCTTAACCTATCATAATGAGAAAAAGGGAATCATCCCCTTTCCTGATTGGATAGAAAAAAAATGGCACAACTGTGTGGTTGGTTGCATGTACTGCCAAAAAGTTTGTCCAGTAAATAAAAACTTCAATCATTGGATAGGAAATGAAGAGCATTTTTCTGAAAAAGAAACAATCACTCTACTCAATGAACCAACAATAAATGATTTATCTCTCAATACGCAAGAAAAACTCACAAGACTAAACCTAGCTGACTACCTTGATAGCTTATCTAGAAACCTAAGCGTCTTCTTTAATCAATAATACATTTGAACGCGAGGGATAATCTACAAATGTTTTAGTAATTTGCGCCTCTCAGGCTATCTTCAACTTATTTATGTATCGCTGTTGCAGTTTGATGAGTTTTGGTTCAATAACAGCTTGACAATAAGCCTGTTTAGGATGATTCTTATAATAATCCTTGTGGTAAGCTTCAGCAAAATAAAAAACTTCCAACGGTACAACCTTAGTAACAATTGGAATATCCCATATTTCTTGCTTATTTAGATCAGATATAACCTTTTCAATAATTGCTTTTTGCTCTTTATTTTGATAAAAAACTGCTGACCGATATTGAGTTCCCATATCAGCTCCTTGGCGATTAATACTAGTAGGATCATGGGTTGCAAAAAAAATCTCAAGAATCTCCTCAAGTGAAATGACATTTGTCTCAAAGCTTATTTGAACTGCTTCAGCGTGACCTGTAGTTCCGGAAGAAACCTGCTCATAGGTAGGATTAGTAACAGAACCTCCAGTGTAGCCTGGTTCTATCTTTTCAACGCCCTTAATTATGCTAAAAACTGCTTCAGTACACCAAAAACAACCACCGGCAAGCGTAATTGTTTGAATCATATTTACTCACCTATTTTGATTAATATTTGAGCAATACTTTTTTACTAAATCTTTGGTTTTCTTAATATTAAGCTGTTTAAAGAGAAAATCAAATTTAACCTCAACCTCAGCCGCGATTAAATCACGAGTCTCTTTTGTTAGGCTAGCTATTTCTTTTTTAAATGGACCAAATCCCTTTTTTCTTAGTTTATAATAAAACTGTTCTTCAGTCCAACCTTTTTTAGATTCACTTATCAAATTTTCTTTGAGCCAGCTATAAATTCTTCTTTTCAAATTCGCCGGAAAATGTGTTGACTCATACATAATATTTTGGAATTGTGTAGCTAAATGAACTTCAGCTGTGTTACATTCAACAAACTTGTGAAAAGCCTCTTCAGGCAAAGTAGAGGCTCCATGTTGAACAGCTCCGGCTAATCCATACTCATCAAGGCAAATATTAGAAAGTGACTTTAGAGTCTCAAAGTCCAACTTAACTTTCGAAATCGAACCATCAGGCAAAACCACTCCACCATGAGTTGTTCCAGTTTGAACTGAAATCTTACTAATCCCCAGCATCTTATTGTTTAATTTTTCATTTAATCCTGTCATAAACGCACGTAAATCTTCTGGCGTAGAGTTTCGACTACCGATCTCACCGATCTCCCCCCCAACAGAAACATTAATTCCCTTGGGCTGAATGCTTCTGATAAATTTTGTAAGTTCAGCACAAACATCAAAATTAAAGAATTGCTGATCTTTTAAGCCAACTTTGGATATATCCACAAGCGTTGAAGAGTCAACATCAATATTATAAAAACCTGAATCAATCGAATCTTTAATTAAAGATTTCAAAACACCGATTTCCTTATCGACATTTTCTTGGAATTTACTAGCTTTAACTTGAAAATGATCTCCCTGAATAAAAACCGGTCCAACATAATCTTCCTTTATTGCTGCTGCCATAACCTTCCCAGCAAACTCTACTGGTGGTTGATTCGTGTAACCGATCTCAGATTTAGCAATCTCAAAAATAAACGCGCCACAATTATACCTCTTGGCTACTCGAAAAACTGCACAAGCCAAATCATAAGTCAAGGAGCGTAAATTAATTGCGGGAACAGTAAAACCACCAAACTCTTTTCTGCCACGTGCAAAATACAACTCGTTAATGCTAGCTGGATAAGTTCCTAAATCCTGAGCGAAATCAATAATTTTCTTGGAAATTAATTTCTTTTTAGATGGATCATCAGTTAAAACTAAATCTAAAACAATTTTCTCAACATCTGCCCCA
>Ga0255454_1005_pt1 | contig 20792 bp, 21 predicted proteins | sample ANMaggQBNCT01K10_FD_182653 | JGI IMG/M metagenome (GOLD analysis project Ga0255454, IMG submission 182653) | Sediment cell enrichment communities from methane seep in Santa Monica Basin, California, United Staets - ANME aggregate JGI... | ecosystem: Environmental > Aquatic > Marine > Cold seeps >... | reverse complement strand
TAAGTTTTGAAATGCCTGAATATAGTGGTAACATAACTGGATTGGGAACAGCTAGAATCCTAGAGGCTATCCGAAGGAGTGGAAATAATATGAAGTTCTATCAGGCTTCAAGCAGCGAAATGTTTGGTTCATCTGTACCACCTCAAAACGAGGATACGGCTTTTAAGCCGAGAAGTCCATATGCCACTGCAAAAGTTTATGCCTATTGGATGACAACAAATTATCGAGAAGGGTACAACATTTTTGCCTGTAATGGGATTCTTTTTAATCATGAATCACCAAGAAGAGGTGAAACTTTTGTGACAAGAAAAATTACGCGGGCAATAGCTAATATTCTCGCAGGAAAATTAAAACATCTTTACTTAGGAAATTTGGATGGAAAAAGAGATTGGGGATTCGCACCTGAATATGTGGAAATGATGTGGGCAATGCTTCAAAACAGTGTTCCTCAAGATTTTGCTATTGGTACAGGCGAAGCTCACTCTGTAAGAGAATTTATTGAGGAAGCTTTTTCTTATGTGGGTTTAAATTGGAAAGATTTTGTAAAAATAGATCGTAAATATTTCAGACCAACCGAACCATTACCTTTGATTGCAGACACAACTAAAGCAAGTGTCAAACTTGGATGGAAACCTATCATAAGATTTAAAGATTTAGTCAAAATAATGGTCGATGCTGACATGCGAGCACTAGGTTTGGAACCTATTGGTGAGGGAGATAAAATAATCGGGCAAAAAATTCCGGATAGATGGTGGCTAGTTGACTAAAGTATGAAAAGACAAGTCAAAATCGGCGACTTCAAAATAGGTGATGCTGAGAAGAAAGCAATTAACGCAGTATTGGATGATGGAAAAATATCTGAAGGTGACAGGGTAAAAGAATTTGAAGAATCATTTGGGGAATATATAGGAACAAAATATGCTATAGCTTTGAGTTCTGGAACTTCAGCTTTGATAGCTGGAATTACAGCAATGAAGTACAGTAAAAGCATGAAAATCCATCCCAAAACAAACGTAATAACAACCCCAATAACTTATGTTGCCACAAGCAATGCAATAAAAATAACTGGATTCAATCCTATTTATGTAGATGTTGATCCACATACTTTTCTAATAACGCCTGAAAATATAAAAAATCATTTGGAGAATGCAGATAACTTAGATAACTATTCCTTGATCTTACCAGTTCATTTAATGGGTTATCCCTGTGATATGAATAAAATAAATAAGATTGCCAAAAGTTATGGATTGCAAGTTTTTGAAGATTCTTCACAAGCACATGGAACTACGTATGATGGGAAAAAAACGGGATCACTTGCTTCTCTTTCTAGTTTTTCATTTTATATTGCTCATAATATACAAGCTGGAGAAATGGGCGCAATAACCACTGATAATTATGATATAATAAAATTAGTGCGAAAAATAAAAGCAAATGGACGAATGTGTGAATGTGACATATGTAAAAGAATGGAAGGAAAGTGTCCGAAATTGATATCATATGTAGGAGATGAAGATTTTGATCCAAGATTCACACACGAGTTTATAGGATATAATTTCAAGACAATGGAGTTTCAAGCAGCATTAGCTATAACTCAATTGCAGCATGCTGATCAGATTACCAAAAAAAGATTTGAAAACGTAAAATACCTAAATGAAAGCTTAGAACAGTTTTCTGACTCATTGAAATTACCTGACCTTTATAGTAATGTAAGTTATATGGCATACCCCATAGTATTAAGGGACTCTAAATTCTCAAGAAAAAAAATTAGAAATGAATTGGAGACTAACGGGATAGAAACAAGACCATTATTTGGTTGTATTCCTACTCAGCAACCAGCATATAATCACCTGCGAGATAAGTATCTTGGTCAACTGCCTATTGCAGAGAATCTCGGAAAAAACGCTTTTTACATAGGTTGTCATCAATACTTGAACCAAGAAGATTTAGATTACATAATCAGCGTTTTCAAAAATGTATTTAATTAGAGTGGTGAGAAAATGGTTTTTTGGAATGGAAAAAAAGTTCTAGTCACTGGTGGTTCGGGATTTCTTGGTTCTTTTGTTGTTGAGAAACTAATAAACGATAGAAAAATTTCTCCCAAGAACATTATTGTACCTCGAAGCAAAGACTCAGATCTAAGGATTTGGTCAAATTGTGTTGAAATTGTAAAGAACATTGATGTAATTATTCACATAGCTGGAGATGGAGGGGGCATAGGATACAATAGAAAGTATCCAGGTGCTCTTTTTTATAACAATATTATCATGAACACTCACTTGATGGAGGCAGCAAGACGTGAGGGTGTTGAAAAATTTGTTGGAATAGGGACTGTTTGTTCATATCCAAAATATACACAAGTACCATTTAAAGAAGAAGATTTGTGGAATGGTTATCCTGAAGAAACAAATGCTCCCTATGGATTGGCAAAGAAGATGATGCTCGTGCAATCGCAAGCTTATAGAAAACAATATGGATTTAATTCGATTCATCTACTAATGGTTAATTTATATGGTCCAAGAGATAAATTTGATAATGAGCAATCTCATGTTATAGCAGCTTTAATTAAAAAAATGGTTGATAGCCAATCAAAAAAACGTAAAAAAATTATTGCGTGGGGATCTGGTAAAGGAACTCGAGAATTCTTATATGTCGAAGATGCAGCTCAGGGAATAGTACTTGCTACAGAGAAATATAACCAACCAGATCCGATCAATCTTGGTGCAAGTAATGAAATCTCAATAAAAGAACTTGTGGAATTAATAGCGGAACTTTCAGGATTTGATGGTGAAATAGAATGGGACACAACTAAGCCAGATGGTCAACCTAGAAGATGCTTAGACACAAGTAAAGCTTATACAGATTTTGGATTCAAGGCAAAAACTGAAATCAGAGAAGGACTAAAAAAAACGATTGACTGGTATAAATTAACTCATATTAATAACCAATAAAGATTTGAGAAATCTATGAAAGGCCTCATACTTAGTGGAGGAAAAGGCAACTATAAAGAAACTGACAAGCCAGACCCAATTAACTACTATGGCCTCACAAAACTAGAAGCTGAACTTCAAATTCAAACCCTCAAAGATTATTGCATAGCAAGACCAAGCGTAATCTATGGCTCAACTCCAGCATCTGGCAAAACCAACTTTGTTCTGTGGGCAATTAACATGCTCAAAAACAACCAACAAATAAAAGCGGCAACAAACCGAACAACAACACCAACCCTAAACACCAACCTAGCACAGATGACACTGGAGATCGCACAAAAAAAACTTCGACAAAGATAATTAAATCCTATATCCATTCAACTCTTATGAGAAACAATCAAGTCGTGTCCATGAGCAAAGAGTTATTAGCTACCATCTTTGAGGGAGCAAAACAGCTCTATCCAAGAGAAAACATTTTGTTTCTCAGGGGAAAAAAAAGCAAAGAATCACTGCAAATAACTGAGCTTGTTATTCCTCCCTTAGCGACTCATGCTCGCAGATTTGCTAACGCTCCACTTTACATGTTGCCAATGGATCTTTCAATTATTGGACTTGTTCATTCTCATCCTTCTGGGAACTTGTCTCTTTCTAATGTTGATTTTAACCATTTTTTTGGTAGAATAATGATGATTGTTGGTTTTCCTTTCATTAGCGAAGACAACATTGCAATCTATGACTCAAAAGGAGAACAATTAAAATTAGAAATAACCAACAAGTGACAAAATTTCCTTTTTCTACTTTAATCTAACTGCTTCTAAATTAGTAGGGTTTATGGGATTAATTCTCAACACGAAAGGATTACCTCCATAAATACTTGTAGAATTTATCGTAACAATCTTGTTTTCATGACTATAAACTGGACCGTTTGGCGCTTTTCTTGGTTCATGGCTTCTAATTATTTTAAAAACCCCAAGTTGACCACAAACTAGTTTGGTAATATCAGCACCAAATTCCACTCCAACACCTCCCCGTTTATAATTAAGCCTCTCTCCTAATCCATCAAATGGATCAGACCAAAGAACAATTTTTTCAACCTCTCTTGAAGGATCTTTCAACTTCTCTAAACTATCAACTTTGCTAGATACGCCACCATGAACAAAAAGAAGCTTTCCTTTGAGAACAACAGCTAAAACTAGTTGGCTTAAAAATAATTTATATTTTTTTTGAAAATATTTCTCCCAAGTTCCCCTTTTACTTTCAACTTCTTCTCTAAGATTACTTGGAAAAAAGGTTGGTTCTCCTCTATGAGTATAATCTTCATGGTTCCCTTTTAGAAGAAACACATTCATTGGATACTCTATAGCAAGATCACTGACTGTTTCAATTACCTCTACTCCATATGATCCTCGATCAGCATAATCTCCTAAGAAAATTAAACAATCTTTAGCAAGATTACATATCTTAAGAAGCCTCAGAAGGGTAGGGTAGTCTCCATGTAAATCTCCAACCACTATCAAGCTCCTAAAACTTGATGCCTTTTGATTATCCAATACAATAAGTTGAGATTTCAATCCAATCATCTCTTAAGGTTAATCTTTTTTCCCCAATCGCATGTAATTAAATTATTTAATTCAAAATAAATTCTAACTGAAAAAAATAAGGATTCACAAAAATACCAATATAAAATCATAAATTACTAACTGTAAGAATCAACCCTAACATCTATCTTTCTCGTTTTCACACCCCACAAACCATCTATTTACAAGTACTTTATTCTAATTGTTTGTTTGCCTCTATAATCCATTTTGAGATTTGTGTTATAGGTATACCAGTTTTTTTTGCTAAGTGTTTGGGGGATCGTTTTGCCAAATCAGATATTGTTTTTACTCCTGCAAATTCTAGTTCCAAAGCCCTTTTTGGACCAATTCCTTTTATCACTGTCAAACTTGATTCTGTTTCAAATTTTTGGTCTTTACTAAGCAAGTCTTCAGCTTCATAGTCAAAGCTCGATTTTTCTAGTCGAGCTCTTTTGGAGATTTTTGTCCTAGTTTTTCTCTTAGCTACAAATACCCCTAATCCTATTATAGATCCGAAAAACAAACCATTAACCAAGTTGTTGCTTAATAAATAAAAATAAGGAAAACCAAAATCTAATGTATTTGTCACCCAAATTCCAGGAGGCAAATCGACAAAAAACGAAAACAAACAAAAAACTATTAAGAATACCACAAACACTGCTTTTACTAACATCAAATCAACAAATAAAATATCTACAATATGCTTAATAAAATTTTAAGAAAACACTACTCAACAACTGTTAACTAATTCTATATTCTTTTTTTTAAAACAACCAAAACTAAAACTCCTAAATAATACCAAAATAATTGAGCCAGTAACCATGAACAAAACCAACTACCTAATACTACTATGCATAATAGCATCAGGGTTAACCTGGCTGTTCGCAAACCAACAAACCTTAGACCTACTAGCCTTTAGCGGTGATAACCTGCAAAAAGCAAGAATATGGACACCACTAACAAGCCTATTTATTCACAGCGACCCAACACACCTCATTGGTAATATGATCTTTTTGTACATTTTTGGAAACACCATAGAAAAAGAACTAAACCACAAATGGGTCATAGTCCCCTTCTTTGTTGGAGGCGTTGCCACTTTTCTTTTAAGCACACCATTCTTTGACCCGGCAACACTCATGATAGGCGCCTCAGGAGCAATATTCACAATAACCGCCATAGTGATGCTTCTAAAGCCGCTAAAAATATCATTTTATTTTCTAATGCCCCTAGGACTAGTAGCCATAGTGTATTTTACCTACAACATAATAGCGATCAACACAGGCCAACAAGGAAACATATCCTATATCGGCCATATTATCGGCTTTCTAATAGGACTCCCATTTGGAGTGGCAAGTAGCAAAAACTGGCTCAAAAACCTGCTGATCACATTAACCCTATTTGCCATCTATTTACTAATAACATGGATACTACTACCCACAATCCTAAACACCCTATAAAAACCCTGAAAAAAACTTCAACAAACATAATTAAATCCAATCTACATTCAACTCTTATGAGAAACAATCAAGTCGTGTCCATGAGCAAAGAGTTATTAGCTACCATCTTTGAGGGAGCAAAACAGCTCTATCCAAGAGAAAACATTTTGTTTCTCAGGGGAAAAAAAAGCAAAGAATCACTGCAAATAACTGAGCTTGTTATTCCTCCCTTAGCGACTCATGCTCGCAGATTTGCTAACGCTCCACTTTACATGTTGCCAATGGATCTTTCAATTATTGGACTTGTTCATTCTCATCCTTCTGGGAACTTGTCTCTTTCTAATGTTGATTTTAACCATTTTTTTGGTAGAATAATGATGATTGTTGGTTTTCCTTTCATTAGCGAAGACAACATTGCAATCTATGACTCAAAAGGAGAACAACTAAAACTGGAAATAACCAACAAGTAACAAAATTCTTTCTGAAAATAAAATATTTAGTCACAATAACAAAAAATCTAAAAAACAGAAAAACCAGACCTAAACATCCTCAATCCTTTAGTATACATAGTAAATTTTTTTGACCCATGCACAATTTATGACCTTATTCCTTTTTTAGGATTTGTTCTATATTATCTTTGAGAGGTGGATTGTGTGGGTGAAGTGTACAGGCCTGAAGATATAGTCGGCAAAAACAAAAAGCCCTCTGATATATCCCCTTACCCAAACGGGATAAAGGCTACAACTTTGCAGGACATTATTCGAGAAGTTAGGTTGCTCAAAGCTGAAGTGAAAAAAATTAAGCAAGTATTAAGAGCTAATAGCATAATTGTCGAGTAGCTAAAAACAAATCAATACTCAAACCTGAAAGCGGATAAATATCCAACAAGTCGCGGGTGGTTCCTAATTCTGAAAGAAACCAATAAATTAGTCTCAACCATAACCCAATTCTAAGGTGCCAAATTTGGTTACTAAAAAAACGACGCGTTTTTACGGATGCCAAATAGCAACCACTAATTCCGTGAAACAACACAAATAAAATTGTGGAGAAATAATGGATTTCTTGCTTTTATTAATTTTACTATTTATGAATGATTCCCTTTTTTCGACGAAGTATTAAATAATACTAGTGAATACATGTGGGGTATTAAATTAGAGGAAATAAAAAATTTTGATAAAGAAAAAACAAATTGCTACAATAATATCTTTAGCTTTAGTATCGACAATGATTTTATCTGCTATTCTAAATGGAAGCATTCCAACAGCGAATGCGCAAGATGACTACGGTGACTTGCTTCAATACGAGTGGATGCAACCAGGTACAAATGCTGGTTTAAATTACATGAGCAACGGACCAGCCCCAAGTAAACCAAACGTCCTATGGTCACGCTATATCCCAGGAATAAGCCGTGGGAGCCAAAGTGGAGATCTAGTTGCTTTCAACGGCATGGTCTTCGCGAGAAATTCAGGTGCAGTATTTGCCCTTGACTGGCTCACCGGGGAAACTGTTTATAACATCCCTCTTGTCGGAGGTCCTGGTGGTGGAGGTGGGGGTCGTCTTGTTAAGCTTAATGATTCTGTAATGCTAATAGGATCCGATGGATACGCAATTGCAACAGGAGAAAAACTATGGGATGGCGACCAATCCGGCTCCGCGCTTTATATTCGAGAGGAGCAAATATTTGTTGACACCTCCACCGGCGGAGGGCGAGCTTGGGACATTTCTAATCCAAATGAACCACCAGTAGAACTGTGGGATCTTAGAGACGCGTTTGAGATGGAATACTTTGATTGTTATGGTGAAGGTTTGATTTTCACTAAGAGATACACTACTATTCATGCAGTTGATGCTCGAACAGGAGCGGTCGTATGGGAAACCACAACAACTAGCTACAAATCCTATAGTATGTGCTATTACGAAGGCAGACTCTATTCTGGTCAACTTGATGGAAGATTCGTCAGTTGGAACGCCACCACAGGCGAGGAACTATGGAGTTTTGATGCGGGTAGCGGATTCGCATTCTGGGCTGGTCGAATTGCCGCCTACGAAGGCAAACTCTATTCGATGAACCAAGACACCAACTTGTACTGTTTTGACGCGGCAACTGGTGAGGTTCTGTGGAAGTACGGTGGCCCAGGAGTTTATTATCAAGGCCATCCGATTGTTGCAGACGGTAAAGTTTACGCACAAACGGGCGATAGTGAGTATCGACATCCTGACACAGGTGCACGAGCAATAAATGAATATGCATGTCTCGACGCTACAACTGGAGAAGTTTTATGGACGCTCCCCACGGGTGTGGGTGCTCCAAACGGTCCCCACTGTATCGCCTACGGAAACCTATACTTGATACCAACAACAACTGTGGAGACGATCAGTAGCGGAGTGTTTTCGCGACAATCCTTAGGTGACTACATTGTTTGTATTAGCGGTGAACCCAGAGATTATACTCAGTGGCGTGGTGATCCCGCGCATCTCGCTGAGGGTGGCTCTGGTCCAAGTCGGCTAGCACTTAAATGGACTTACCAAACTGGAGGGGCAATTTCCTCTTCGGCTGCTGTTGCGGATGGAATTGTTTACATAGGTTCTCACGATAAGAACCTCTATGCATTAGACGCTGAAACAAGTGAAAAGGTTTGGAGCTTTGAGACTGGTTATAGAGTCCATTCTTCACCGGCTGTTGTTAACGGAAAAGTCTACACAGGCACTGACGATGGCAACGTATATTGCTTAGATGCGAAGACAGGCGCCATAATATGGCAAAACACCGAACCAGAATATATCGAATGGGTGAATTGGGGTGCTCTGCAATCATTTAACATCAGATCATCTCCAGCAGTGGCAGATGGAATGGTCTATGTGGGCTCGCTTGATGAGAATCTGTATTGCATCAATGCTAATACAGGAGCGACCGTGTGGACATTCGAATCCGGAGGATTTATACACTCATCCCCAGCAGTTGCTGACGGCGCAGTATATGTAGCTACGTCAACCGGACGTCCCGCTGCCAGGCTATACAAACTCAACGCTACCGATGGTTCAGTTATCTGGATGAAAATGCTATTCTACCAGCGTGGTCCAGGTCCACTTGTGCCTTGGTCATCACCAACAGTAGCAGAAAACATGGTCTTCCAGTCAATCGACGGCTTTGACCACTACGGAATAAACGCTACCGATGGCTCCACCATATGGACATATAGATCTGCCAATTGGGCAGTTATCGGAGCCTCTCCGCTCTACGCCGATGGCTTAGTCTACATCGCGGATCTGTTTACCTTAGTTGCTGTGAACGCCCAGACTGGTGCAACAGACTCCTTAGACCCTAACGTAGTATGGGGTCAATTCCTAGCACGAGAAATATACTCTTCGCCCACCACATCTTTTGGCAAAGTCTATGCTGCAAGTGAACAAATGGCATTATACGTTCTAGATGCAAAAACCGGAGCGAAACTCTCATTCTACGAATTAGGAACTCAACTGTTGTCATCACCTATACCCTACGATGGCAAACTCTACATTGGAGGCGTCAATGGGAACGTCTACTGCTTTGAAGAAGCACCAATGCCTACGCCAACACCAACGCCAACACCAACGCCAACACCAACGCCAACACCAACGCCAACACCAACACCAACGCCAACACCTGAACCTACACCACCACCACAGACTGATACAATCGTAATAGGCACAGGACTCGCCATAATTGCTGCAATAGCAATTGTTGGCTTTTTACTACTTCGTAAAAAGTAAACAAAAACAAAAAAAATCTTATCTTCCCTCATTTTTTTTCGGGGTAAAAAACAATAATTAAAGAATCAGACCAGATAGGTCTTAATTACAAACAGTAGCATGAAACAACTATGTTAAGACTGCCAAGAATTCGTCTTCAAGGATTAGCATATTTGATGCTTCATCCCCGCCAGCTTAAGCATGTTGTTATGCGGGAGCTTAGATTTAGGTATAGGCTTCATGATAGGCGAAGGTGGATTGAGTGGCAGGAATATGACGCTTATAATCATATACGCTTGATGGAGACTCATCCTGTTGAGCTGCATAATAATTTGCTTCACATAGAAAGGACTAAGACGATTTCTAACATGGTTAATGGTTTGGATGGTTGTTTGTCAGTGTTGGATGTTGGGTGTGGTAATGGCGCTATTTGTTCTCCCATAAGAAAGATGGGGCATACTGTTACGTGTGTGGAGCTGGTGAATGTTGCTCCTTTGACTCGTCGTTGTGGTGTTGAGTCTGTTGTGGGTGGGGATGCTGAGAATTTGGCTTTTGCTGGTGAGGGTTTTGATTTGGTTTTGGCTTCTGAGGTTGTTGAGCATTTGTGGAGTCCGCAGAACTTCTTTGTGGAAGCTTTTAGAGTGCTAAAACCTGGTGGGTATTTGATTTTATCGACTCCTGAAGGAAAATTGGGATTGAGCTATGATTCCCATAAACACTACTTTACGCTTGAAAGCCTCAAGCAGATGGTTGATCCAAACTTCGCGGTTTGTCAAGCTAAACAATTGGAGCCTAATGGGGATCCGTCTCCGACTCTTATTGTTTTACTTCGTAAGTTGTCGATTACTAATAATTAGTGATCTTAGAATTTCCAATAGCAAAATACTCAAGAAGAAACTTTTCCCTTTTTTACTTTTAATTGTGGGTCTTTTCGTATCAGTCGTTTCTGTCATATAGATGGTGTTTTACTGGGTCTTTTTAAATGTAATTTTTTTTCCTTTGTTACTATTGTTTTTGTTGATCTGACAATTAATAGATGATTAACTTTGATGAAATCTAGATCTTAGATCATTGTTGCAAAACGCGTTTGATAGTACTTTATTGTTATGATAATATTTTGGTTTTGTTATTTATGGAAGAAAAAAGGGAAAAGGTAACGGGTGATGTTGAGAAAATCCCTTTTCTTCACCTAATTCTTCAGTTGACAAGATATAAATTCCGTATTTGGGTCCCGAAGAACATATTTAACTATTGAAACAAATTCTCTTTAGCTTCATGGTCTTAATCTAGAAATATTACTTAACTAGTTAAATATAATAAACTAGATTGCATATTTGCATAGAAAGTTTTTTTATCAACAACATTATTTCAGTAGATTCTAACGGGTGTTATTGAAAATGTTCTCGGATCTCCTATCAATGGATAACATAGTTTTTGTTGGAACCGCATTATTAATTGTCGCTGCAATATTAATCATTGACAGGCTGATTCGTAGAGCAATATCCCGATATTCAAAACGATCAAACTTAGATCCTCACGCTTCAAATATTCTCAAGTTAGTCTTTAGAATAATAGTTTTCTCATCCGGTATAATCGCTATTATGACTCTTTTCGGCATAGGAACTGACTGGTTTATTGGAATCTCCGCATTAACAGGCGCAGCAATCGGTTTTGCTTCCACCCAAACAGTGGGCAATTTCTTAGCCGGTTTTTATCTCATGATATCAAAACCCTTCATGGTAAACGATTATGTTAAAATCGGAGATATAGAAGGAGAAGTTCGTGAAATAACAATCAATTACACCAAGATATATACCCCCACATATAACATCACAGTAATACCAAATCGAAAAGTATTAGATAGCATTATCTTGAATTATTCAGGGAAAAAAAATATTATCGATTATTCCTTCCCAATAGAATTTCCACATCAAAAAAATGTGACAAACAACGAATTAATAGAGGAATGCATCACATCTGCCATAGAAAAAGTCTATAATAAACACAAGAGTTTACTCCCAAGAAAACCAGAAGCAAGTATGTCAAAAATGAACAGGCTTGGGCGGGAAGTTATGATCAGAATGTTCTTTCCTGAAGGAAGATCAGATAAGTTCTTTGATATTCAACCAGAACTATTGCGGGAAATATTGAATAGCTGGGATAATTACATGATAAAGAAGGATTAATGTTTGATTATCATTTGCCTTCAGTGAAAAAAATATCTCATTGAACAATAATATCAACTAAATTATTTTATTTTCGAAAAATGGGGAATAGATTACGGGTGTTATCTCAAGCTTTTACTTGAGTTATCGTAAAGAGCACTAAAAAAATTATGAATCATAGACTGAGTTTTATTTTTTGATATATTACACTTTTTGAAATTTAGTTTATATTAACTCTTACTATATTGGAGATTGAGGCTTGGCCAATGGAAAGGAGAATATCAAGAGAAGACTTCAATAGTTTATATTCAATATTCTGGAAAGACGGCCCCAAAATAAAATACAAAAAACCAGATTCCTGGATAAACACACAACCAGAAATATTCAGCGATTTACCAAACTGGACCACGACCAAGATATCAAAATATTAGATTCTATATTGGAGACTACCCCGTTGGAGACTTTATTTAATCAACAGTATTCTGCTGATTTTACTGAAAAATGTAAAAAAGCGCTAGAAGCTAATTTTGGAGAAATTCCGATGCCTAAAAGTTTTAGCAGGAGAAAGGGGAATGTTAAGGTTGAACCTGTTTTTGTAATTGAACTTATTCCCAAAACTAAACGTGTGAATAAAAGAAGGGGTAACAAAAATAAGAAAGGCAAGAAGAGAAATTTGGTTATTAAAATAAAAACGAAACAAATTATGAAAAATATGAAATCACCTATTTTGTTCTAAAATCAATTTTTTAGAATTTTAGTTTCAAATATTGCAGGATAAAAAAGAGTACATGTGATGTTGAAAATATCCCTTTTCTGAACCAGGCTACCTCATCTCGTTCACTTTAATATAAATAGTTAGAAAAAAAGGGATGGTTATGCGGGTGACATCTCCACTGCGGCTGGGGTTCAAATCCACCGGTCCAATAGAACAAACTAAAAAAATTATTTTTGCTCACTTTTGAAGCGTTTTATTCTAATGAACTTGTAACCTATCGGGGCATAAACAGCCGCAATCCCTATCGCGATGGTATATAGCCCCATCGCCACTCGAGCTATGTCGTTAGAAATCCACCGTATCAAAAATCTGAGGAAATCAGGTAACACATCTGCGAAGTATGCAAACTCAAAGGGAAAAACCACTACGAGCCAAGCAGTAGCCACAGCTATAAAGATAATTCCACCAAAAGTATCAAAGAGGCGAGATAGGAGTCTTTGACCAAGCACCCCTTCCAAACCAGCAGTAATAATCCAAGCAATCCAAGAACCATAAAGCATAATCATCTCTATTGTACCGAATGTTGCGGTGAAAAAACCAGTTGACCACATCTGATGAGTAGCCAAGTATAAAATCATCAAGACACTACCTGTAAAAAAGAATCCAATTCCCGCGATACGCTCGTTTTTTGGGATACCTTTATCCGCCTCTGCCTTACCTCTGGAAAACCAGTTCTCATTTGGTTTAGTTTCGCTCAACTTATTTCATCCTTTATTTCTTTTTATATTCGCTCTTTTAGTTTTTGAGCAAATTCTTCAGCATTTTTGAGGTCTTCAACATTAGGTCTGCCCTTATTCATTCCCCCAAAAAACCTCATAAAACTATTAGTGTTGAAACCTTTACATTGAAAGTCATCAACAATTATATACCCTTTAGATTGTAGTTTTTCCTTAAGCGAAGAGTGATCATCGGCTTTTTTGTCTTCTCCTGTCAATGCACTCGTTGAAAAAATAAATGCTTTCCCGTTAGTGACTTGAAACATATTATCGGTAAGGTCAAGCAGGGATTTATGGTGTTTTGCGCCATATATCCCTGAACCAAAACCTATTAGACTATACTCTTGAAGCTCTTCAGGGTTTATTTGCTGTGGTGTTTTTATTTGTGCATCAAGAACTTCTGCGAAGACGTTAGCGAGTTTCGCAGTATTATTGTGATGATATGAAAACAAAACCAACAAAGATTTCATTTACAACACAACATTCTCTTATATTTAATTGGATTAGTAAAACTATCGGACTCAAAAATAATAAATCTTAATCAAAAAAAATGGGAAAGTTGTGCGGGTGTTATCTCAAGCTTTTACTTGAGTTATCACTTATAATTAAGAGTGACTTTCTTGTAACAGAAAAAGAGGGAGAAGATTAGGTTTCTTCTTTGAGTATGTTTAATCTTTACTTTTATGTGAGTTCCACGCTTCTGCAATCATAAACATCGATGCAATGAAAAAAATTGCAGAGTCTAGGGTTATCTGTCCATCTGGTAGTCGGCTACCATCAGCTGTCCAAATGAAAAAAGTCATAAAGTGAATTATTGCTACACCATACATAATCCAACCTACAAATCTTAAACCTGGAATCCCAATAACATTCAATTTTTTTCTAATTGTCTTACCGGCAGAGTGTGCAATTGGAACAGCAATTAAATAAAACAATATTTTGAGAAAACAGGAAGCCATATAAATTGGTGAGTCAGTTCCATGATTCGCTTCAGCTACAATACCTAATAAATAAGCTATGATTGCTAATACTAAACTTAATATTATTTTAAGTTTAACCATCTTATTTACACATTCCCCGATAGTGGCTTTTTTGGGAAGAACTTTCTGATAGGAATTAGGAGCCCGAGCAATGATATGCTCGTAATCGGGATCCATGGCAGCATCAGGTTGATGTCACCAAGAAGGATAGAGTCGAAGATTCCTTGGCCCAACAAATTGGCAGGTGCCAACCATAGGGTGTACCAAGCCCACTTTTCTCCCTTCCGGTAGCCCGTTAGGGTAATGGCTAAGATCAGGAAGGACCAGGTCATCTTGAGCAGGCCCAATGTACCATATAGCCAACGAACAAACTCAGAGGCCACAGGGCTTGAAGCCTGGAGCTCACTCCAGGACATGTCTATGACACGTTGAGCGTCACCCTCAGCCAATTCGCCCGGAAGGAATGCTTGGTAGAAGCCAACCACAAACCATAGCAATCCCAGACCTATGAATATCACCCACGCATACTTTTCGTATATTCGCGCCATCAAAATACACCAGATATAGATAGAATCTAAGGCATAAAAAGTATTTAAGATTAAAGAGAAAATGATTTTGTTAAGTTATTTTTTTAATAAATATTTATTTTAATTATTTATTTTGATGCAAAAAAAGAAATTTTTTTCTTTATCTTATCCACGAAAATAAAAATGGGGGGTTTGCGGGTGTTATCTCAAGCTTTTACTTGAGTTATCACAACCATGGATCGTGAATTCTCAACTTGGTTACTCTCTAAGTTAACTTAGATCTTTATTGTCTCTGAAAATAAATAGGTCATCTATTGTGGTTTTAAGAGCTTTAGCTATCTGGTGAGCTAGCATTAGTGATGGATTGTACTTGCCCTTTTCTAGGTAAAGGATGGTTTCTCTCCTTACACCCACGCTTTTTGCAAGGTCGTCTTGGGTCATATCGTATCTTGCTCTGAGTTCTTTGATTCGGGTTTTGAATTTCATCAGAATTCTCCTTTTTTGGCGTAGTACCAGCTCAGTAAGCCGAAGGAGATTCCGGATACTAGCATTATGGCGATTACAGTCCATCCTGTTTCCAGTTCGGGCAAGCTTAGGAACTGGTTTCCGACAATGTTCAATACTAGTGTTGATATCATAAAGGCTAAGGTTATGTAATAGGTGCCAAGGGCTGCTTTACCTTGAATCTGTGATGTTCGTTCATCTTGGAATGGATATCCTGCTTTCCTATCTTTTTGCAACTTCCAAATTACAAATATTGCCACTAGAATAATAACCATGGCATTTAGGACTAGAATTATTGCGAATGTAGCCATATCTATTCACCTCCTTTATTTATTGCTCGCCTTTTCTGTTAAAGTACCAATGTACAATGAGAAAGGTTAGACCATTTACCATGATTGATGCGATTAACGCGTCCCCTGCATCAAGAAGAGGTACCCCTAATAATTCGATATTTAGAATATTCGTCAACATCAATGCTGCCATGAAGTATAATCCAATGTAAAAGGCATAGGTGGCCGCGATTCCAGTAATTTTCTGGGTTCGTTCATCCTTGGTGGGAAATCCTAACCTCTTTTCCTTAAGTATTTTCCAAATTGCATAAACACCAATGAGAAAAATTGTGGCGAATATCCCGATACTAATCAAAGGCCACAGAAAATCGGTCATAACATAATCCTCCTAACTAGCTTTTTCTTGGCTTGTTTCCTTGTCTTAATCCCGCCGATAATTGAAAATAGAATTCCAGCTCCCATAAACGAGTAGCTAATCAGCCGACCCAAACCAACAAATGCGATTCCAAGAATAACCATCGAGCCAGCGAGAGTTGTGAAATGATTAATTTTTTGAGGTTTCATTTTTTACTTTCCTCCATTTTTTATTTCTAACATTTTATTATATATTTCTAATTCTATGTTAGATATAGTGCACATCAACTACTTAAACCTGCCGTAATTTTCAATTTATAGAAGCTTAAAAGAGTACGGAATTGTCAGAATTCCAAAAAATGGGGATGTTGCGGGTGACATCTCCACTGTGACAAGGGTCAAATCCCTATCGGTCCATCCTTCTTGAGTATTATTATCTACTCCAAGGAATGAAATGGATATGTTTTAGTATTGGGAAAAAATGGATAATCTACGAGAATAGCAATGCAATCTAAAGTAAGAAACGCGGTTATTGGAATAGCATTGATCCTTACCGCATTTCTGTTTGTGAGTTATTCGCGATGGCCTGTTGAAACACCTCTTTCTCAAGTCTTGTCACCAAGAGAAAATTATTATGTTCAAACAGAAAAATTGGTTCATGAAGTCGTAGACGATCTGGTGAACATCCGGGAATTAAATCGTCCTAATGAAATAAAAATTCAAATCGTTACTGTGGATTGGACAAAAGAACATTGGGGAAGGAAAACAAACCAGGCGGAAATTGCCCAGCTCAAAATTGAGGAGGAAATCTATAAAGCCTTATTTATTGTTCCAGAAAACTTTGATCTCTTAGCGAAGAAAGAACAAGAAGCCGGTTCCATTCTTGCCGCGTTAGCAGGAGACACTTTGTACTTTGTAAGTGATTATTTTGATCCATACAACGAAGTGAATGCGAAAGAAACGATTGCTCATGAAGTAGCGCATTTGCTTCAAAGCATCAATTTTGAAATAGAGGAGTCAGTTGACTTGGATGCCACATTAGCTCAAGGGGCGTTAGTTGAAGGGGAGGCTGAAGTTGCAAAAGCTCGATACCTTGAACTCGTATTAAATAAAAATGTTGATAAAGATTCCTTTCCTGTGGGTAATCGTACTATAAATGTTGATGAGTTTTTCTGGTTAAAGTGGGTTGCACCTGGCATCTTTGGCATTGAATTTGTTGAGATATTGTATGAAGAAGGTGGGTGGAGTCGTGTTAATGAAGCCTTTATTGATGTGCCAAAGAGTATGGAACAGATCATTCATCCTGAAAAATATTCTATAAAAGAAGAGTACTTGGATTTTGAGGTTGAAATGATTGAAGACTGGAAACTCGAGAGAAGTGATAGATTTGGTGAACTCTTCACTTTGTTGTTTCTTGCGCGACATATACCTATTGATGATGCGAGAATTGCAGCAGAGGGGTGGGGTGGAGATCACTTTGTCTACTTTAAAAAGAACAATGATTATTTTTTTGAATGGAAAACTGTGTGGGATTCCTTGTCAGACACTGACGAGTTTATGAGGGCTCTTGAAAACTTGTTTGGGTCAGTAGAAGCTGAAGAGATAGCACCCAAGATCTGGAAGGTTAATGAAGAATATTTGAAAGTTAATAGCAGTGATTGGAATGTTACAATTGTTGGATCGTCAAACTATGAAGCCTTAATAAACCAGTGAAGAGAAGCTAAATAGTTCGGATCTTTTTTTCCTTCTGATATTAATGCAACTTTCAAGCAAGCTTCCACCTTCCCAAAAAAAGTGGGGGTTTGCGGGTGGCATCTCCACTGTGGCTGGGGTTCAAATCTATCCTTGGTTAGATTAATGCCGGTGGACATATCGAAATATTATTTTTGATGTTGTCTAATTTTTTTTTGAGTCCGGGCAATGTCTTGCTCATTTTAGGAATCCCAAAAATAGAGGCTAAAATATTAGCCATCCTCCTAAAACTGCCTCAAAAAGGAAAATTAACAGACCCCCAGAGTAGGCTGGGACTTTAAAGTTAGGTTTGACAAGTATTATCCCATTACCAAAGCCATAGACAATGCTGGCAACAATTCCAAACCATCCAAAAATTGCTGGTACAACATCATAAACAACAAACAGAATTGAGTATGAGAGTGTACCTATGGAGAATAAGATTTGTGCAAATGAGAAACTTGAGCTTTTTGTTTTGAGAATACTACGACCTTTATCAATTAACGAATTTTTTTCAGCATCACTAGTACCTGGGTATTGTCTTGCTATATTGAGAAGGCTCCAGTAGTTCTTTTTATAGTAGATTTGGATCAAGCCTTCTCCTATTCGAAAAGTGAGCCAAACAATTCCAAGTATCAGGCTATAGGAACTAAAAGCAAAAAACAACATTATGGCAAGTGCAATTATATTCAAATGCTCTATAAGAATTAGCCCAAATCCTATTTTGAATTTTTTTGGATCGTTATGAATCTTTGACAGTTTAGCGTCTGAGTCCAATTCATTAAATGTTATATAACCAAATCTCTCACTTGCAAATACCAATATTATATCTAACCAAAAGAGAAAACCAGCTAAACCCATTTCAATAGTCAAAGGAAATCTTCCAATTATTCGTCTATTCCTCTTTATTATTAACATTTTAGGAAATTTTGTTACATGTTATTATTTTCGAGAAAAAATTAATCCATGAAATATTAGATGTAAACGGCGAGATTTTACTGTAACCAGCAGTAATCTATTTAGCCCAGTGTCGAAACAAAAACAATCCGAGAGGGGCACGTTAATGACTCATTCTAAATGGATTACTGCAACAGGAGGTTTAGCCTCTCGACTCATCTTTAGTTCAGCTGTAGTGACATTATCTCTCGTATTAGTGGCAGTGGAACAAGAACTAGGAATATCCCACGTGCAAGCAGCAACAATTTCATCAATGTACGGTGTCTTCTTCATTATTGGAGCTCTCTGGTGGGGATATAACTCTGATAGATTTGGTTTGAGAAAATCATTAACATTTGGTTGCCTATTGCTAACTCTTGGGATAATAGGCATGGGAACCATAAATTCGCTTGCTATGGGTTGGGTATTTTATTCCTTGATAGGATTTGCCGCTGCAGCACCTCTAACTCTTAGTGCTAAACTTGTCGGGGTTTGGTTTGAAAAAAACAAAAGAGGCATGGCCCAAAGTTATATTGTAAGTCCTTCATTTCTTTGGGAAGGAATATTGGGAATTTTGATCCCCATAATCATGTTATCCTATGATTGGAGAGCAGCTTGGTATATTTTAGGCGGATTAAGTTTTTTTCTCTCTGGGTTAGTCTTTGTTCTTATTAGAAATAATCCCACAAAACAGGTTAATGCAGCTGGTAATTCAAAACTAAAAGATTTAAGAACTACTAAAACTATTCCAAGACTAAAATCTCAAGAACCAATAAAAAGTATAGATGTAATTAAAATTGGCTCCACGTGGCACTTGGGTTTGATATTGGCATTGTCTCTAATTGTGATAGTTCCAACCGTGGTTTTTCTTGTAACATATCTTATTACAGAAGTTGGATTATCTCACGGAGAAGCTGGTGTTGTTTTTGGTGTATTTTCAATTGCAAGTATGATTGGTGGATATGTGATAGGTTTTATTTCTGATTATATGTCCAGAAAAATTGTTGTGGCATTAGGCAGTATCTTGTTTGCTGTGTTTCTTTTAGCTTTGATAGGTTTTGGGAATGAATCTGCTATTATCTATGTTTTAGTTGCTGGTTTGGGTTTTGCAGGAGGATGGATCATTGTTGTAAATGCTATGATTGCTGATTATTTTCCTGTAAATGTTTTGGGAACGGCGTCTGGATTGGTGAGTGGGATTGGTGGTGTAGGTTCTATTTTGGGGCCTTTGATCGTTGGATATTTGGCAACTGTGAGTGACAGTTTTGTTCCTGCATTTCAAGTGATTGCATTAATGGGATTTGTGTTAGCAGCAGTAACCTTGGCACTTAAGCAACCAAATCTTGTAGAATAATTTTTTTAAATGATGTCGAAGGAAGAAAATTAAAATTTAATCTAAAAAATTGGGGGTTTTGAGGGAGATATCTCCACATGCAGGGGATTCAATTCCCATCCCCAGCTCCAGAGCATGAACCCCCATACTATTTGGGTTTTTAAAGACTTTTCCTCCATCACTAAATTCTCCAGTGACAAAGGTAAATCCATTCTCAATTAGTTCACAAGCTTCTGTTGTATTAGTGGCAACTTTGCATATGAATTGATGAATATTGAAGTGTAATCTTTTATAATTTGGTTATTTTTTATTAGAATATACTATCAAATGTGTTTCACAACTACTCGCTGAATGTGTAGACCCTAGAAAATCAAAGAAGGGCTATCAATTACAAGAAAGGTATTAAAAAAATTAAAGAAGATATGAAATAATGAATGAAATTATATTATCTGTTGAAGGACTTCAACATAGCTATGGAGAAGTGAAAGCAGTTGACAACATTAGTTTTGATGTAAAAAAGGGTGAAATATTCTCTTTTCTAGGACCTAATGGGGCAGGGAAAACCACAACTATCAATGTACTTACAACTCTTCTACCCATCCAGAAGGGAAAAGCAACAATTTCAGACTTTGACTTATCAAAACAGAAATCTGATGTACGTAAATCTATAGGAATTGTCTTTCAAAATGAAACACTTGATTTTGGTTTAACTGTTTGGGAATCCTTAGAATTTCATGGTAGAATCTATTCGTTGCCAAAAGAAGAGAGAAGATCTAGAATAGATGAACTTCTCAAGGTAGTAGAACTAAATG
>Ga0255454_1004_pt1 | contig 21385 bp, 23 predicted proteins | sample ANMaggQBNCT01K10_FD_182653 | JGI IMG/M metagenome (GOLD analysis project Ga0255454, IMG submission 182653) | Sediment cell enrichment communities from methane seep in Santa Monica Basin, California, United Staets - ANME aggregate JGI... | ecosystem: Environmental > Aquatic > Marine > Cold seeps >... | reverse complement strand
AATAATTTTGAATGTTACTTTCTCATTAAGAGGAATTTGATATGGTAGTCTTTAGTGGTTGCTATACAGCACTGGTTACTCCATTGACTAAAAATTATGTAGTGGATTATGATGGATTAAACAAGAAAAGCTTAGTTTAAGTAAATCGCAGAAAAAAGAATTAGCTTCCATAAGAAAATCAATACGATTGGAAAGAAAAGAAAAATATGGTTATGCTGAAGTTGACGGCAAAAAATTGGAAATCGCGAACTGGACTGCTGAACCATCTTGTCTTTTTGCGGGGAGGGGAAATCATCCAAAAAGAGGTAAATGGAAAGAGGGCCCAAAACAAGAGGATATTATTCTTAATCTCTCACCTAATAGTCGAAAGCCTCCAGGAAAATGGAAGGATATTGTTTGGGAACCTGAAAAAATGTATGTAGCTAAGTGGGTCGATAAGCTAACAGGCAAAATTAAGTATGTGTGGTTTTCGGATTCAGCCTTTATTAAACAAACAAGAGAGAAGGAAAAATTTGAAAAAGCAGCAAAACTAGGAAAAAGAAGCAGATCAATTAAAAAATATATAACTAAAAATCTTGATGCAAAAAATGATATAAAAAGAAAAATTGCTACAGTATGTTGGCTCATATTAAATCCAAACATGAGGGTTGGCGACGAAAAAGATCCGGAAGAAGCAGATACAGTCGGCGCCATAACATTAAGAAAAGAGCACATTAAAATTGAAGGAAACATTATTCAATTCGACTTTTTGGGGAAAGACTCAGTCAGGTGGATTAAAAGTGTTAGAGCTCCTGAATCGATTATTCGAAATATAAGAAACTATTCAGAAACCAGCAAAGAATATTTGTTTGAAGGAGTTGATTCGAAAAAGGTTTCCAGATTTCTTTCTCAAAAAATGCCGGGATTAACAGCAAAAGTATTTCGAACTTGGAAATGCACAAAGACTTTAGATGAAGCTCTTAAAAAAAGTAAAGTGACAAAAGATGATGAAGTTTATATCAAGAAATTTCATGCAAAGATGGCTAATTTGAAGGTAGCAGAGGTTGCTAATCATAAACGTAAGATATCTCCTAAATTTGGCGAGCGTTTGTTAAAAAAAGAGAATAAACTTAAAGAATTAAAGATTAAGCTTAAAGAAAAAAAGGCAAAAGGAAAAAAAACCAAATCTATTGAAACAAGAATCAAAAAAGCTCGTCTAGATATTGAATTAACAAATCGTACAAAGGAATATAACTTAGGTACATCCCTGAAATCCTACATTGATCCTAGAGTTTACATGAAATGGGCACGTTCTACAGATTTTGACTTAAACAAGTTTTATCCAAAAGCATTAAGAAACAAATTTAGTTGGGCTTTAGAAAGCAAGAAATCTTCTTCCGACACTGAGTGCAATAGCACATGAAAATAAAGGAGACAAAAGAGGGAGTAATACTCGGAGTATTAGTGAAGCCTAAATCCAAAACCTCTAAAATTGAGATTACTGATAGTGGAGTACAATGTTTTTGCAAGAAACCTCCAAATAAGGGTAGAGCGAACAAAGAGTTAATTAAATTATTTTCAAATCTTTTTAGAGTAGAAACAAAAATTATTTCTGGTATAACAAATAATAAAAAAATAATCTTTCTAAAAGGATTAAATAAAGCGAGTTTTGAAAAAATAATTAATTCTATTAAATTTACTAAAGACCTTCCATCTTGAATCGTAACATTGCAGCAATTCCACCAAAAGCTTTTTTGAGCATTTGACCTTCCTCTGTTTCACTTGAAATTATTTCCACATCAGTATTTGACGATTCTGCTAAATCTGCAAAACTATCTATCAAATCCTGTTTATTTTTAATAATCAGAGATGGAGCCCCACAGTTAGGACATTGTTTTGAGCTCAAATTTTCTTCCATCTCAATTAATTTTTGTTTATCCACTGTATTATTTTCTTGAAAACCACAAGCATTACAGACAGTAGTTATGCGGAAAGGATCAAGGGCTTCAGATAATATCAAAGTTTTAATTGCACCAGCCTCAAGTGCTTTTCTGACTTCTTCTTCCCCATAGGTGATCTTACCAGTATCATGACCAACTTCGTAGAGGAATTTTTGCATTATCTGTTTTTCTTCAATATATCTAACTTTTTTCATTATTTCTGGAGCTTTTTCAACAACTTCTTTTACACCTTGTTCTTCCACGTAAGCGGTATCGAGTGTATCTATGATTTTGTTCTTTAGCATATAATTAAGATAATTTCCTTTGTCAAAATCGAATTTTGTTGGTCCAGGGCCTGCTAGAATTAGGCCTTTTAAGGTATCCATAGGCAGAAAAATATCGTTAGCATGTTCTGCGACTCGAGTAAAGTATTGTTGAAGCCGCATTGTTCTTAACCGTTCATATCTTCTTGCGGACTGTCCTCCGGCTCTTGTTTTTCCGGGAACACCTGAATGAAGTCGTCTAACTATTTTTAGTCGTTTTCCTTGAAGAGTTGCTATCGTAGCCCCTGAAGCATCAATTAGAAGTATACCATAAGTTTCTTTATCTCTTAGGAGCTCAGCTAGATGTTCAGCATGGAATCTAGAGTCACATCGATAAAGATATATACTGATAGGTTCAGGAGGAATCACTGAATATGTTTCCATTCTTTCACTGCCTGCACCGTTTTGGGGAATGGCTCCACAGAAAATCACTAATCCATTTTTTGGCGGAGCTTTAAAAAGTTTAAGTCGTTGTTGAACTTTAACAATTGCTTCTTGAACGTTTTTTCTTGTGCTTGTGGATTTGATATTTGACGCTGTACCATATTCGTTTCTAAGCATGGTAACAGCGTCGCTTATTTGTTTTCCAGGTGGAACATATAGAGTAATAAGTTCGGTGGCTCGACCTTCTTTATCTGCTAATGTTGCTAATATTTTTCTTAATCTGAATAATTCTAAGGAAGTTTTTTTCTTTGAACTCAATAGTTTTCACTGGTGAATTAGTTTTGCATGGTGTAACGTTGTAACGGTTTAGATAAAAGTTGCTGCCTTCTTATTAGGAGTTATTGGGTATCTAACGCGTCTTTTAGAAATGCTTTATAGGGTCCAAGTTTTCCCCCATAATTTCCAGCTGTAATTTTAACTACTCCAGATACACTTGCTGCAGCTTGTATTGCATGGCACATAGAGTTGTTTACCGCATCTAGTGTTAGTCCGTTAATTACGATTTCATAAACACTGTTAACTTCCTCTGGAATATGGGTGTCGTCCACGATGGTTTTTAGTGATGGACAATAAGTGTGATAAGTGGAAGCTTTGAGTTTATAATTTAAACTTCCTGCTTTTGAACCTGATCGACATATTCCACCTGGAAATGGCATTATTGTATCAGTTGTGTTCTTGCATATTGTATTTGTGGCTAGTTCGGCTGCTTTAAGACCAGTTTGTTGATCTTGTGCTAGAATTATAATATTACCTCCAGCTACACCCTGTTGGGCACCAAAGCCATCTTCAATTATGAAAAAACCTTCCATAACTGGAATTTTCCAGCATTTTCTGTCTCCAACCATTGCTTTCTTTTCAAAACCGTCACCAAAATATCTAAGACTTCTACCAACTTTTAGCTTTCTTTTAGTATCAACTAAACCGTTAAAGGCAGCAGTAGTGGGACATGTCATTATACATTGACCAATTCTTTGAATAAGCTGATTTTTTAGCTCGAAACGATCACGGTTGTAGATTTGGATTAAAACACCAATACGATTATCTGGGGTTTGTTCAGGCGAAACAAATCTTTCGATTGCAGCTTCGGCTGGAGACATAATTACACTAGTTGCAAAACCTGTTGCAACACTTGCGGCTGTTTGTGCCCATTTTTTATTTTCCGCTGTAATTAGAATTCGCCCAACCCATAACGGAAACATTTCGGCAAAAGTATCGTCTACTTTGCATATGTTGCCGGTTTGGGGTGATTTGACTGTGAAGACTTTGTTTTTATTATCATATTCTAGAACTTCAAGTTTAGTCTTGATTTGGGTGTTCATGTTTTTCGACCTAGTAAGTTTAATAATTAATTAAATCTTGATTCAGTTACTTCTCTGTCTCATTTAAGAGTTTTCGTGAACACAGAAATATCTTTTTTAATTTGAAGATTAAATTTATTTTATTTTTATTAGTAATACCCATTATACATCAAGTGTGTTTTCAGTACACATTTTTTTATTTTCTATTTTCTTTGGAATAAACCAGAGAAAAAACAGCAATATAATACCCATTATATAAAACAAAGAGTTTATTGGACAAAAAAACAAAAACTCTTAACGAGTCTTAAATACTGGACTCCAATTAAAATATATACTGTAATCAAATAGATTTTTCTTAAGCTCGTTTCAGAAGTACTCCGACTTTTTCTATTTTGTTGCAAATTAAACTTTATGGAGGTTAGAATATGGAAGCAACATCAGGAATTCTTTATGCAATTCAAGCGGGGATTAGATCAAAACTAGTTGCTATGGGGGCCACTTCAAGAAAAACAGCTGCAACAACTCAGCAAGCTCACTTTAGCTTTAAAGAAGCAAACTGGATAGGCTATATCGCCGGCGGAATGTTTGCCGCGATAAAAAAAACTGGAGATGGACGATTCTATGTCCCAATATACCAATAAGCGTGGAGAAAAGTAAAATGAATCTAAAACTACGTATAACAAAAAAAGAGACAAACCACTACAACACCAAGACTAACACCAAACACCTATTTGCAGTAATAGATTTGGACAAGTCAAAACAATACCCACAAAACTTTGTAAGCGTGTTACCCAAAAACATCAAAGCAATAGTTAAACCATCCAACATCTTTGAAGGATTGTTTGGTAACGAGAGCCTTGAGATGGCAAATCAGCTACTGAAAAAAGCATTAAGAGCAAGACCTGATTCAGAAACAGCAAAATCAATTAGAGAACGACTAAACCTGCTTGATCCCCAACTATCCAATAAGATCAAGTGTCAGAATTGTGGGAGTCCAATTAGACAATCTAAACAAAGATTTAGACCTTACAAATTCTGTTATGAGTGCCATAGAAAAGACATACAAAAAATAGTTTTATAGCATTGCCATATCTTATATCCAAGTTTTCTGGACAAGAGTGCTCCACATTTATGACAAAACTCCATTCTTAGCGCCTTTTTATCTTTTTTTAATCAGATAAAAATATAAGCTTTTTGAATGTGTCATGTTAGCATCTGCGCCTACTTTTAGGCCACACTCAATAGATGCGCTATTGCGCGCCATTTGCGTTAATTTTTTGATTAAAATTTATTTTCCTCCTTCCTTTCAATAAAAAATCAATATTTAATTTTCTTCTCTTAACTATCAGTCTTCTTTTCTTTACCTCTCGAAAAAACCACGTACAAGTATTGGTATCTCTCTTTTTCAGCTACTTCTATTGATTGCTTTTGTGTAATAAGTTTCGAGATTCCAACAATCTACCCACGTTACTCCGTACACGGCTTCGTCTTTTTTATTTGATTTTTTATTTTGAAGAATAAAATGATAAAAGCTTGAATAAGACCAAAAAAATTAGCAATTATGATTGGCAGATTACTCAACAAAATTCCGTAAACGAGCCACAAAAAAATGCTACCTGCCAATATCGCAATCATTTCACGAGAAATATCTTTGGTAGATTTGGTCCTTAAAACTTTCAAAACTTGAGGAAAAAGAGCGATCCCTCCCATGGCAGCTGCTGCCAATCCAATTATATTTATGTAATCCATTTCCTCTTCCTCTATCTACGATATTTTGACTCATTATTGAATATTCGAACCTCCCAATATAAATTAAATTTTAATTTCCTTCCTCGAGCGTGTGCGATCCAAGCGTAACTCTAAAGCTAAATGAATCATGTTTAATAGCAAGGGGTGTTATTTAGTCAAGCTTACAAAGGTGAAAGTTTTGTCCCAACCAGTTTATGGAAGAATAATGAACTATCATATAGGCATCCGAACACAATCTTCAAGCGAATGCCTAATTCAATTTACCCATGCAGATTTAGTAGCTCATGCAGGACACCTCATAGGTCAAAAAGTGGTTTGGAAGGGCAAAAAAAAGACTCTTATTGGTAAAATCGCAAGTTTCCACGGAAAGAACGATGTTGTTAGAGTCAAATTCAGGAAGGGAGTACCGGGTCAAGCGTTAGGAACAACAGTCGAATTACTCGGCTAAAGAAGTTGAGCAGGCTACCCCGCTTTAAAAATGTTAATGATCAAAAGATAAAAATTTTAATCTTTTTCTCTCTTAAGGTAGGCGACTGTGAACATCCTATCATCTTTTAGACTGATGTTTTGGACACTAACAAGTTCCCAACCTTCCTCACCCAAACTGTCCAAATCACTCTGAACGTCGTCCATCACAGGCTTACTACCACTTTCAAAGTGACTCGAATGAATCCGAGTCTTTATCGGAACCACCTTGTATTCCCACTTCACCAATCTAACTTCATTCATAATCGATACATTTTATGTTCTTTAAAGTTTTGTCTGGTCAATATCGAAATGTCCTGTTGGACTATACCCACCAATACTAATATGTACAAGGATAGATTTGAACCCCAACCACAGTGGAGATAACACCCGCAAACCTCCGTTTTTTTGTGTAAATTATTAAAAAAAAATCAGTAACATTTAGTAAATTTTTAGATTTTATGAAAAACTGGATATTCAAAAATTAGATAGATTAAATCAAAATATCCGCGTCAGTTGGAACCCTACAGCCGAACCATGACTATAAATAGGATTGTTTGGCTATTTAGATTAAACATAAAGGAGAAAATAAAAAAAATGACAGAAGAAACAACAAAACCTACAGCTCAAAAAATAGAAGATCCTAAATCCCAGCCAGCAGCTGAGAACCAAGAAAAATCCACAGTCAAAACAGTCCCTAAAAAACCAGAGAAAACAATCAAGAAATCCACAAAAAAATCAGATGTAGTTTTCATAGGAAGCAAACCCCCCATGAGCTATGTGATGGCGGTTATAACCGCGTTTTCTTTAAGTAGCACAAATGAAGTCACGCTTAAAGCCAGAGGCAGATCAATATCCACAGCCGTAGATACAGCTGAAATAACCAGAAGGCGCTTCTTAAAAGATCTTACAGTCACAGCCATAGGCATAGGAACAGAAGAAATGCCCCCAAGAGAAGGCGAAAACAGAGCAAGAATGGTTTCAACAATGGAAATAAAGCTGGCCAAGAAATAGAATAGCCACTAAAATAGGGAATACTTCTCCCCAAATTATCCATCAATATTTATTTTAAGAGTATGAGATAACTCAAGTAAAAGCTTGAGATAACACCCGCAAATCCACCATTTTTTTAAAAATGCAAAGTCTGCAATCAGTTGTTTTCAGAGGTTTTCTTTGCAGATTTTTTCCAGTTTGAAAGTAAAAAGAACAACAAGAGCCAAATCTCTACTATTCCACATCGAATATCTCCTCTTAGATTCTTCTGTTACGAATTGAATTTAATATTTTTGAAGTATTATCCTATCCGAAATTAGATAAAGAAAAATGCTTTTCGTATGCTAAAGAAGCGAGAGAATAAAGGGGATAGTTTTTTATAGGCTTGAAGTTAAAGGAAAAATTGGTGTTATTATTGCCCTCTCATCGAATTCACACATATATGGATTGGCAGGTGTTTGATAGGAGTTACTGGAAGCTTCATAGGGCAATTGATAAACCGTATTTGGTTTTTGGGTGAAGGCATCGAATATTTTTTCACGATTTTCCTAGTGCGGTGAGTGTTGCTAGACATTATTTTCCTGGGAATTTTCAGGCTGAGCAGGCTGCTGTTTTGCATGTTCATCTTGATAATATGTGCAGTAATGATCCTATCTACAAGAAAAAGCTTGAGGTATTGGCAAATGCTTTCTATAGAGCCAAGAGAAGAAGAGGTGAAAAGAAGAAAAAAAGTAAGAGTGTTCATGGTAAACCAAAAGAGGTTAGTGATCTGTTGGCTTTATGTAATGAAACTTTGCAAGTTCAGGATCTGTTAATTCAGATTAGTTTAGAAGATTAGAACTTTTCAAGGTTACTAAAAGTAGATTTGTTAGGAGAGTATATTTGTTAATTTTTTTGTGTTAACTTGTTTTCGATTTTGTTTTAAGGTGCACACACTTTGTTTTCAATTATTTATTTTCCATGTGATCAACCATGAAAAAATGTGAAGAGATTTTACAAGTAAAGGCACATGGGTAGCACACTTAATATTTGAAAAGTTATAATTGTAGGAAAAAGATTTTTCTGGCTTTAATTGTAGGATATTCCATTCAGGTTTTTGAATTTGTTTGCACCTTCAATAAAAATAGATTGTTTCGGAAGCGAAAGTAAATATTAAAAACGCTGAAAAATGTCCGGTGTTTTTTCTAATGGACCGGTGGGGATTTGAACCCCAGCCACAGTGGAGATGTCACCCGAACACCAAACTTATAATCGGTATTTAGATTTAATTAATATACCTTATACATGAATTGGTAGAAGAATAAATAAATGTTTTTCAATTTTTTTTTTAAAACTTACTTCTTGTTAAAATTACCTAACTAAACAGAAGGCAAATTATCATTAATAGAATCACTTTTTTGATTTTTGTTTAATTTCTGGAAAATATTTTTAATTTGAAACACCAGATACTTATTGTTGAATCTTATGAATCGAAAAATAATTGCTCCGCTACTTGTTGTAATAATCATAGCAGGAATAAGCATAACTATACTCTTAGGGAATCAAGAAGAAACAATAGACAGTAGGATCCATAGTCTAATGGAAGAGGGTAATATTCCCTCCTTAGCCGCAGGAATTATTGTAAATGATACTATGGTTTGGTCAAAAGGCTATGGTGAACAATCTGATATCAACACAGTCTATATGATTGGTTCAGTGACCAAAATGTTTACCTCAACAGCTATAATGCAGCTAGTCGAAAATGACAAATTAGATTTAGATGCTGACATTAATACTTACATCCCTTTTAGCCTTCGAAATCCCAACAACCCAAACACACCCATTACTATTAGAATGCTATTAACTCATCGATCTGGAATAAATAGAGATACCTCATCTGCGATTCTTTGGACTCTTGATACCGAAGCGCTCACTTGGGCTAATAATAATCTAGGAACCAACTTTACAATATGGGAAACCCGCCCAACATTGGAAGAATTTTTAGAAGGATCTCTAATTCCATCTGGTCAATATTATGATCCAGTAAATTGGGCTTCACAACCAGATTTAACATTCACTAGGGAATATTCAAACACAGGTTATCTTCTCCTAAGTTATATTGTTGAACAAGTGACTGATCAGACATTTACCGAATATTTGAATGAAAACATACTCACTCCACTGAATATGACTAGTACAGGATACGATCATAACGAGTTTTCAAATCGAAATGCGATTCCTTATGAACTAAGACTTAACAATAATTTTGCTTATCCCATATACAATAGTTATTATTTTGGTGCAGGCGGATTAAGAAGCACCGTTCCAGATTTAGGTAATTTTCTTATTGCTCATATGAATCAAGGTTGTTATCAAAACACCTTCATTCTTCAACCTGATACAGTGGATTATATGCAGACATCACAGTATCAAAATTCAAGTTATGGCTCTGGAGGAGCCTGGACTCTTATTGGATGGAATGGAGGTCTGCCACTTAACTGGCCACCTGACAAAAATCAAACCAACTTTGGTCATGGTGGTGCTGCTCCAGGATATCGTGCGCAAATCGCATTTCAAACTGTTGGTAACAGTAAATATGGAATTGTATTTTTAACTAATCGAGGCGATAGTTTTGTTGGAGATAGTTATTTGATACACACTTTTCTTCCCAACTTAAGTGAATTACTATTTGAAGAAGCTTAGAGATTAGCGTCTAATTGAGCTACAATAGTTAAATTATATCCCCAAACCCAACCTGTGTTAGATTGAATATGAGGCATCGTTGAGGAAGAAAAGGATTAAATTTTAAATTTAGTTTGGGTTGGGATAAATATTAATGCGGGTGTTATCTCAAGCTTATCCTTGAATATCACAAAATTAATTACTGTTTAATAAGACACTGTCTAATTCAAAAGAAGGTGGGTTATCTTTCTTTTCCATGAATTTTATTAGTTAACTATAGGTTTTTAATAATTAATTCTGTCTGAAAGTTACTTACTGTTTAATAAAACTATATCAATTTACATGTAAGGCGGGTTACATTTAATTTTAATAACCCTTTTGCGGGATTGATATTAGATCCCTCCTTACAATTCCTAAAAGACAATAATAATTTCTGTTTGCTAAAAAAACAGACAATTTTATGTCTTTTCAATTTTTATAAAATAAAATAAATTGATTTTGCGGTTTTCGACTTGAGTCCCTCACAAAAAAAGGGACTCAATAAAAACATCTTCTTGGTTTGGGGGGCGTAGGCGATGCGAAGCATCGCCCTTTCCTTGTCTACATAATACGAATCTTCAGATTACTTATGTTAAAAAATGTAAGAATTTAAGTAACAAAAGCAACTCACATTATGGTAATCACGGGGGTTATTCTTGAAAGCGATACTAAAAATCAGAGATAGAGGAAAACGAGGCTATGATATTAGTAGTGTACCAATGAAAAAACTAGAAAAAATGAGCAATTACAAAAGAAAAAGATGGATAATAAAAAAAGGCTTTCTAATCTTAGAAGCATTCTAAAACTTAACTTGATATATACTATAAAATCTCGCCGTTCATATAAATAAATTAAGGATTAAATTTTAATCCAAACCAAACCAAACGTGCCTAAACTCAAGACACGATAAATTTGAAAAAAGAGGTGGAGTTCAAGGCAGGAATCAGCATATGATTTTCACCTATGAAATTCAAGCACTATATTTCTCAAGAACCATAAGTCAATACTATCTAACTCAGATCACTATACATAGTAAAATCAATAGGGGAAAGTACGAGGGGTAAAAACGACCCCTAAATTTACCCCTAATAATTTTAATCTATATGAAATGTACAAGAATTGTTGAAATGTTAACTAAGGTAGTTACTTGACCTCTTCTGAAAAGAGTTTCTTTCCTTTTTCTGTGAATTCAATAGCACCTAATGGTTTAAGAAAACCCAATTGGTCACTGAAGAACAGTCCCTCTACAATTTTGCCATTAACTATACGATAGATGGCAATTAGCGTAGTTGTTATCTTTTTGCCAGTAGGGGCTAGTCCAAGATATTCACCTGTATGTGTCGCTGTATAAGTAAGTCGAGCCCACACCTTATCCCCTTCAGCAATGATATCTTCAATAGTTTCATGCAAATCTGGGAAGCCTATATAAGCTGCGTGAAATATTTTTTTGAGTTTTTCCAGACCTTGTTGTTGATGGGTGTGGTCAACAAAATCTGTTGCCACTAAATCATCGAATACATCCAAGTTTCGCTTATTATAGGCTTCAATAAACCTGCGAACAATCGCCTTATTCTCTTTCAATGACATAAAATATCACATCTTCTTAATTCACTTTTTTAAAATTTAACAGTTTTTGTCTTCGTGTGAGCATTTATTTTTCCAATGTTAATAGACTATAAAGAGTTCATGTGTTCAAGTTTCACTTCTTTTGCAGGTTCTGTTTTAGTTTCTGAGCAAACTCTTCCGCATGTTTGAGGTCTTCAGCATTAGGTCTGCCCTTATTCATTCCCCCCTTTAGTTTGACTATTTTCACAATTAGTTTTTCAATTAAATTAGCCTCTTTGTCCCCTTCATAAGTATCAAAACCTGCACAATTAAATTCATCAACAATCATGTAGCCTTTAGATTGCAGTTTTTCCTTAAGCGGCGAGTGATTTTCTGCGGTATATCTTGGCCATCCGCTAGTTGAGAAAATGAATGCTTTCCTGTTGGTGACTTGTGGTAGTTTATCGGCAAGGTCAAGCAGAGCTTTATGGTGTTTTCCATCATATATCCCTGAGCCAAAGCCTATTAAACTAAACTCTTGAAGCTCTTCAGGGTTTATTTGCTGTGGCGTTTTTATTTTTGCATCAAGAATTTTTGCGAAGACGTTAGCGAGTTTCGCAGTATTATTGTGATGATACGACAACAAAACCAATAAAGATTTCATATCCAACACAACATTAGGTTTTTTTCGTTTCTTTGTAGAGATATTCAAACGACTTGAATAATTCTGGTGAGTTCATAGCCTTCCGCATTCCTACTATGATAGGTTTTAATTTTTCCCAAATTTGTAAAATTGCACCTTCCGTAAAATACTCAATTACATCAATATCGGTAATGAGTCGTTTATATAGCAGAAATCCAAGACCATCGTAGTATGACGCAATTGTAACAATCGCCTTATCGGACATTGGGTTACCATATTTTTCTAAATATTCTTCATAGCTATTAAATTTCAGACTCCATATTCTTTTTGAAGCTTCAATAAGGTCATTAATATTAGCTTTTAGCGCGGGATTGAGTTGTATGACAAGTTCGGTGTGCCTCATTTTTGTAGCATGACGCATCTGTAAGATAGCGAAAATAACACCCACTACTACGCTAATAGCTGCCACTATTGCTGATAAAGATGTTATGTCCATTATTTCACCCATTAAATCTAGAATTCTGGATTAAGTGAGTATAAATACTAATCCTTTAAAACACTTTTAACCGTTCTTCATATTTTGGATTTGGGATTAAATTTTAATCAAAAAGACTGCAAGGAATCTAACATTACTTCACTATCATCCATTGACTCCACAGATGTTTTCCACCAATGATCTGACGAATAAAAATAGTCCCAACCAAACCCTCATCAAAAGCACTCTCCAAAACAAACAAAGCCCTATCAAAATTTTCCCACAAATGAAAATCATCATATACTCTATGGTAAAGCATTAAAACCTTTGATGTATCCAAAACATCATCAATAATTATCTCTGAAATTGAATCATCCCTTTGCACATTTACTTGATGCAAAAGATTTTCAAGATAGCTTATAAAATAGTCTCGACCATCTCCAGCTATAACAAGGTCAGATATTCCGTTTTCATAATAGTATATTTTGGAATGAGAAAATATACCGTATGGATAACCAGAAGTAGTATTTGCAGCAGGATATGGCTTGTATTCTTCTACTAGATTGATAATTGAAGCTATCCATGATTTATCTAGACTTGTAACTTCAATGTTAAGACCATGTCCACCAAGATGATGCTCATCCACATTACCAGGCTTAATTCTAAAATCGTATCTATCAATATCAGAAATATCAAAGAACTCAATAGTTAACAGAGTTGAATTACACCCATTAGGCTCAATAACAATAAAACTTGGTTCATACCAATATTCAAAACCTGAAACCACAGGACTTACTTCCTGAACACCATCACGAAAAACACTAAACAACTCCAAACTAAATGGTATAACCAGTTCTTTATCAGCACGTGAACTCACATTAATATTAACAGCAAAATGCCCAGATTGTGTTAAGTTTAGATCTGGTGAAGTAATATAGTCCAGTTCAGTGTAAATCAAAGGGATGGTTTTAATGGGGGGAAAACTGGGACTTGGATCATCAGTAGAATTTTCTGGACTTGGATTATCAACAGTTATAAAATAGGCAGATAGAATTGAAGAAACACTAGCAAACAATATAACAACTAAAAAGATGAGAGCTCCCTTATTCAATTAGCTCCACTCACCTAGATTATTGATTATCTTATGATTTATTATTTATGCCAAAAACAGAATATATTATTACAGCAACATTAGAAAGTAGGTTAGTAGCTGTGCATAAATTTTCTAATTTCTATTTAATATATACTATAAAATCTCGCTATCATTAGCTTGATTCTTTGCTTTTTTGTTTCTTAGTTTAATTCGTTTCTCTATTTCTTCCCATTTTTCCTCAGCTTTCTTCATAGCCTCAACATCATCAGAAAAAATCTCCATCAAAGCTTCCTTCTCAGTTATCCCCTTAGTCTTTGCAATCTTCTTAAGTTGCAATTGAATGTATGGACTAAACTCAGTCTTTATGGGTCTTGAAATATCTGATTCGTCCTTTTCATCAAGTACTTCATGTTTGAAAAAATCTAATAAAAGTTTCAAACTTTTATAGTCATCAAATTGCTCAACAAACTTGACAAGATACTGCAATTTATCCAGTTGCTGTTTCACCTTAAGATTATTCTGAGTTATTGTATCTGTGATTAATTTTTGCCGAGTCAAATCTTCCTGCAACTTAGTAACTGCATCTTTCAGTCCTTCTAACTGATCAGCGTCTAAACTAGGTTGTTTGAATATCGAAAGGAACTTTTTAAGCTGAATAAATTTCTCTCTTAACTTAACAGTAGTTAGGTAGGTTTCATCTGATTGAGCAATAGCCTTTCCACAAAGCATCTTTCCAGCAGTTAAACCAATTCCCGAATCAATCGAAGTTGATAAAAACATCTTTCTAAAACAATGAAAAGTTAACTTTTTGCCATTTAGACTAATTTTAGCTTTTCTTACCAATCTTTTAAGTAATTTACTTAACCATTCATCTGAAATATGACTTTGACCATTCGAAGGAAAAAGAAAAGGATTCATCGAATTTTCCAAAGTTGGCAGATAAACTTTAAGCAAATCCAAGGATTCCTTTGACAAAAAACCATGAGCAATCACATCTTCTTTGTTAGTCATAACCTCAAAAGATATAGGCGGTTCTTGATCAGTAATTGGAATCTGTTTATTCTTAATTGAAACAAAATCGCTAATCCGCAAACCCAAATCAGTTGCCATACTAAGAATAACACGCTCTCGAAGGTCTGCTACTGCAAACATTTTTCTGATATGCTCGATTGTTAGCGGAAAATTTTTTGTTGTTTTTACTGTTTTACTAATTTTGCTGCCAGTTCTAAATCTTATCGGCATTTCATAGAATCTGAAGAGCTGTCTTATTCCCAATGTGTAATTTCTTGCTGAGTTTATTGAAAATTTCTTAAGTAGATATGCATGGAATTTTTCTATTTCTTTTTCAAATCTTGATGCCCGATTCTTGTACTCTATTAGATTTTCTCCAGAAACCTGCGTAAGATCTTCTTTTCTCATTTGTAGTATTTCTTCTGCTGACTTGTCAAACCATTTGGTGAATTTTTTTATTCCTATTTTGTAGCCTTTTTTTGTTCGGGGATTAGTTACAGAATCTAGATATTCCTTTACACTCAAATTCATTTACCACACTTCCATATGTTTTATGTGGTATATCAAATTTTACAAAAACCAACTATTAGTCAGGTCTACACCCGCAAACCCCCCATTTTTTGTTTGGTTAGAAATAAAATTATTAGGTTTTGTCGTTATGCTCCACAGTTATGACTACATTCCCCTTTTTGTTTCCTGAGTCAACATATCTATGGGCCTCAACCATTTGTTCTAACGGATAGGTTCTATCTATGACCGATTTTATCTTTCCCGCCTCAATAAGCTCTCTGAGGAAAATTAGATCTACAGTCTTTTCACTTGTTGCTGCAAATATTACTTTCTTATTGCTTGTCATTGAGGTCCATCGCCCTCGAACCATATGTGACAGCCCAGGATTGGCTAAAAGATAGCGGCCGCTTTGCTTTAGTAATTTTATGCTACGTGAAAACGAACTCTTGCCTACCACGTCAAAAATAACATCATAGATCTCATTGCTTTTCGTGAAGTCTTCCTGAGTGTAATCAATGACGTGGTCTGCACCGATTGACCGTAGCGTATCCAATTTGTTTGTGCTATCTACACCAGTTACTTCTGCTCCATAGTACTTGGCAATCTGTATTGCAAAAGTACCTATACTTCCACCTGCACCATTAATCAGAACTTTTTGTCCGCTCTGGATATTTGCTTTTTTAAGAAAATGCGATGCTTCAAGACCCCCAGTAGGAACAGCTGCGACTTGCTCATAGGTCATATTGGCTGGTTTTATTGCCAGCGTCCCGTCTTCAGGTAGACATTTGTATTGGGCATAGGCACCTAAACCAATACCGGTACGTGCAAAAACTTGGTTTCCTTTTTTAAATTGTGTTACGTCTTTACCTACTGCTTCAATTTCTCCGGATAGCTCTTGTCCAAGTATTTTTTGTCTTGGTCCTCTGATTCCAAATCCTATTCGTGCGAGGAGCCATAACCAGAGATGGAATTTGAATTTTCGAAGTTCACAGTCCCCTGCGAATGCTGTTGTCGCATGTATTTTTATTAGTACTTCATTGTCTTTGGGTGTTGGTTTTTCTACTTCTGTGAATTGGAGAACTTCTGGTGGTCCGTATTTTGTGCATTCAATTGCTTTCATTTTCATATTTAAGAATAATTACTTGTAAAGTTGATAATATTTTGCCTTAAAAGTAAATCTGAAATTAAAATTAAGTAATAATTAGTTATTTTCAGAGGTTTTCTTTATACTTATCCTGTTTGGATTTACCTACCGGTCCTAATCTGTTCACGCATAGATTTGAACCCCAAACCTCCTGAGTGCAAGACACCGAGTTCTCAAAGTTTTAGAGTTCTACCAGCAGATTTTGAAAAGCTTCTAAAAGCAGATAACTCGAACAATTATTAGTGAATACGCAAAGTTTTCTGAGCAACAAAATAGATTCATACTTCAGTTAAAAGACAAAATATTAGAAGAAGAAAAAGTCATTCAAATGCTATAGATGAACTCCAGTGACAGAGAAAAATAATAGACCAGAATGGAAAATTCATACGAAAGAATTGAATAAGTTAGCAACTGAAATTTATGATGAGTCAAATTTCTCAAGAATTAACTTGATTGAACAGCTCACTCAAATTTTCGGAGAAGGCTATAAAAAATTAGGTGCTGATATCAGGATAATCGTCTTCATCGAATTTTGTTTCTTCAAAGCTGAAGGTCCTTACTCTCAAAAATTCAAATATTATTCAAAAATAATAGCAAAAGTATTGAAACTATCCCCTGAAGGATTAAAAATGCTAAATAGAACTGCAGATGCAGCAATCGCTAATATGGTTCTAAATGCAAGAGGTAGATTAAAATTCAAAATTTCTGATTACTACGAACTTAAACTCGTATTAGATATGTGGAAAAAAATGGGTCTTAAACCACGCTCTATAGAATCTGTTTTTAATGCTGTAATGCATAAATGGAGTGTTGTAGATGATTTAAAAGAAAAAAACATCTATTTGTTAGCTCTTTTGAAACAGGTTTTTCCTTATTATGAGAAATGGTTTCTTCCAAAGGGAATGGATCTTAGCAAAGCAATTTATGAGCAGCAAAGAAAACGATTTGAGAGTCTGATAGCTGATTATAAGAGTCAGAATTTGACTATAAACGAAATGATTCAAAAAGAGAATTTACGTGTTATGCCTACAGGAATACAAAGAAATAATTTTTTGTCATATCTACTGAAAATTAAACATAAATTTCGATGTCAGATTTGTCGTCTCACTAAGAGCAGTTCTAAATCTCGATTTTTTGATTCGCATCATATTGTTTCTCTTGAACAAGGAGGAGTTGACCACTCATCAAATATGATTGTATTATGTAAAAAACATCATAGTGAAGCTCATTCTGGTTCTTTAGAAATAATTTGTAGAAATAAACTCATCATAAAATATAAGGGAAGACAATATGGAATAAATAATAACTGAATCTAATATTGACAATTCTCAGTTTAACACAAAAACTGCTCAAAAACAGCTTATTTTCATAAAATAGCGATAAATTGAAGTGGACCGATGGGGATTTGAACCCCAGCCACAGTGGAGACATCACCCGCAAACCCCCACTTTTTTTTAATTTCATAAGAAAGCTAAGTATTTATTAATTAACTAAATCTGGAAACAGGAACTGCAATCAAAATTATTTCACATCTCGAACCATTAGCCACATTGGTAAATTCAATGGTTCTGGAAGAATTACTTTCTTCTTAACAGAAAATCCATACTTTTCATAAAAATTAACATTCTCTACTTTTTGAGTCTCTAAATATATCGATTTTTTTTCTTTTTCAGCTTTTTCTATAAGTGTTCTTAATAATTTCCCTCCAAAACCTTTTCCTTGAAATTCTTGTGAAACACCCATCATTAATAGATGTATATATGGACCTAAATTCAAACTTTTCTTAGCTTCTTCAACTGCCTTACTGAGAACTTCCATTTTCTTTGCTTCTTTTGATATTTTCAGAGAAAGAAAAAAACCACCACTTCGAATAATTCTCCAAATTGTCATATCTTTATCATAAGGTGCAATGGCCATTACTCCTTCTAAATTATCAGATGTCGATAAAACAATACCATATTTCAAACAAAATCTAACCATAACTTCAGTTAGTATACGATTCTTGACTTCATCATTAAATACTTCTTTCCACATTGATTCTTCAGAAAATGCATTATCAAGTACATTTACTGACTTCTTAAGATCTTTTTTTTGTATTTTATATAAGTCACTACTTAATGACATAATGATGAAATGGATTTCTTTATTTATAATTACTTTGCAGACCAAAAGAATGAATATTTTTTTCATAAAAATGGTAAAAATTATTTTGATTATTAGATTTTTCGACATCTCCTATTTTTATTCACCCACCGGTCCAATTCAGATAAAGGATAGATTTGAACCCCAACCACAGTGGAGACATCACCCGCAAACACCCCACTTTTTTCTTCATTAAAATTTAATCCTGTTGCTCTTAAGGCATATTAACTGAAATAAAGCAGAACATATTTTGTATAACAAGTAGCAAGTGAAAAAAATGACTGTTGAAGTTGCAAACATAGTTTTCCTGAGTATTCTGGCAGGTCTGGGAACAGGGATAGGGGGACTAATTGTCCTTGTTCGAAAGCCTGGAGAAAAACTGTTTGTATTTTTAATCGGATTGGCTTCTGGCTTAATGATTATGCTATCATTTATGGAACTACTCTATGACTCCTTAAACATATCAGGACTATTCGCAGCAGCAGTAGGTTTTATTGCAGGAACACTTGTGCTATTCTTTTTGGACATTCTTTTACCTCACAAGCACATCGTAAATGAAAAAGGAGTTATCAACAGCAAAATGTTTAGATCAGGTACATTAATTGCCATAGGTATCTCTCTTCACAATCTTCCAGAAGGTATTGCTGTTGCCACAGGCTATTTTTTTGCACCAGAAATCGGCTTGATTATAGCTATTATAATTGCACTACACAATATACCTGAAGGTATAGCGATCGCCTTGCCGATTCGAATGAGTGGAGCTTCAAAATGGGTTGCATTTCGAATTGCCTTGCTTTCTGGATTAGCAGAACCAGTAGGAGCTGTGATTGCAGTAATATTCCTCACCGCTTTACCTGAGCTAATGCCCTTTGCATTATCTTTTGCAGCTGGAGTAATGGTATTCATCACTGTGGATGAGCTAATCCCAATAGCTCATGAACATAGTCACGAGCATTTCACATCCTTTGGATTGATAATAGGTTTTATTTTAACACTTTTATTGCTCGCCGTTATTAGGTAGGAAACCAAACTCTAATCTATCATAATTTTTGCAGAAAACTAAAATGATTTAAGAAGGAAATTAAAATTTAATCTCTTTTCTATATCCACTGTTACCAATTAAATCAAGGATAGATTTGAACCCCAGCCACAGTGGAGATATCACCCGCAAACACCCACTTTTTTTAGATTAAAAATTTTTTTCTCATCTTTTTCTATTTTTTAAGTTTTATTAACAATATTAAAATCAGAAAACATAGACCAATTCCAAAACTTGCTCCAATAACAGGACCTAAAGGCAACTCAAAGTCAGGAATTGGTGAATTTGATGTGTTTATTTGTTGTTCATATTAGTGGTAAAGAATAAAAGTAAGCAAAATTCGATTGAATGCGATTAGTATGAAAAAACTCTCTGTGTTTTTAACAGTCGTGTTAGTTAGTTGTTTCTCGATAGCTGGCATTATGCAATTTGGTTTAGTACAAGGTATTACATCCGAGGAGCCCATGTTTGAGATTTCAGGTTATATCTTAGATTCGAATGGATCTGGAATAGCTGGTGCAATGATTATTCTTAATGTACCCGAAAAAGTTCCTGCTGTTTACTCAAATTCTTCAGGCTATTATACAATTTCTGCTCCCGCAGGCATATATAAAATAAATGTGTGGCCGCCTTTTGATTCAAACTATATTTTCTATGCTGAACCAGAAGTTGTTGTTGAATCAGATTTCGACAAAAATATTACTTTAACTTCGGGCTATAAAGTATCTGGCTACTTAACTGATTCTGATGGAAATCCTGTCAAAGACGGCGTTGTCTCACTTGGTGATTATCTTTCAGGTTGGTTTTCCAAATCTTCAGGTTACTATTTTGTTTGTGTTCCTGAAGGTAGCTATAAACTAAGAGCAGCTCCAAGAAGCGGGTATTGTCACTTTGACGCTTACTATGAGCACGATTTTGTTGTAGATGATAATATTGCAAAAAACATCACAGTAAATGCTCTGTCACCAACGCCAAAACCTACTCCATGTCCGGATCCAAAACCATGTGAACCACAACCCACCCTGACCCTAAATTGTTCAAGTTCAGTATCTAACTTAGGCTTTGAAGTTAACATACAAGGCAACTTAAAATACAATAATACGGGATTATCGGATTCACCAGTTTTAATTTACTATAGTGTAACTGGAGGAGAATCTTGGATTGAATTGACTTCTGTTATTACTAATGAAGAAGGCGATTTCTCTGCTATGTGGCTTCCATCAGTAACAGGCAACTTTTTTGTCAAGGCATACTATCTTGGCAGTGAAGATTATTGCAAAGTAAAAACTATAGTGAATTTAGCTGTTACCTCATATGACCAGGAGGAAAATGTTTTCTCTGTTTCATCAAATTCTACTTTATCAGGGCTTTCTTTCAATTCTGAAGAAAAAGAGCTGCAGTTTAGTGTTTCTGGCGACAATGGAACTTTTGGATATGTGAACGTTTACATTCCAAAATCTCTTATCGAAGATGTTTCAGAGTTAGAAGTATACTTGGATGAAAAACAAACTGATTACTTAGCTGAGTCTCAGGATGATTATTGGCTTTTGCGGTTTTCATATTCTCACAGCTCTCATGATGTTTCTGTAATGTTTAGTTCTCTTGCTTTACAGGATGGAAGTTGGATTTCTTATGCTGGCATAGCTATTTTTGCAGTGATAGGTGCAATCTTCGCAATATTTTTCATAAAAGAGAAAAAATTGGTGCAGAAATAATTTCTGTACTCACTATCCATTTTTAATTTTTTCTGACTAAACATAAGGTAAATTATCAATAGTCCTGTTTGAATTTACTTACCGGTCCATATTTGTTCAAGGTTGGATTTGAACCCCAACCACAGTGGAGACATCACCCGAAGACCAGATTTTTAATCGGTAATTCAAAATTATTGA
>Ga0255454_1003_pt1 | contig 21655 bp, 25 predicted proteins | sample ANMaggQBNCT01K10_FD_182653 | JGI IMG/M metagenome (GOLD analysis project Ga0255454, IMG submission 182653) | Sediment cell enrichment communities from methane seep in Santa Monica Basin, California, United Staets - ANME aggregate JGI... | ecosystem: Environmental > Aquatic > Marine > Cold seeps >... | reverse complement strand
GGTTAGGGCTTGTCGCCAGCATTCTTGTTATCTTCGGTAATGTGACAAAACTTGCAAAACGTAACTTCAAAGTTCTGGAATTAATCGGTGGTTTGTTGGCGATTCTATTTGAAGTGAGCTTTGGAGGATGGCTATTGTTCTCTTCAATAATTTAGAACCTAAGAAGCTATTTTTTAATGCGTACAAAAACTTTTATTCAAATCACGATAACAGTTCAATAAAGGTAATAAAAAATGACGTTTGAATCAAGCAAAAATCTTAGTGCTGTCGGATCTTTATTGATAGTTATTGGCGCCGCCTCAGGTTTCGCAACATCTTTCTCAGGTATTCTGTCATTAGTCGGTATAATTCTGCTGCTAATTGGATTAAAGGGACTAGCGGAGCATTACAAAGAAGAAGGAATATTCAAAAACGCTCTTTACTCAATAATTACCGCAGTAGTTGGATGTGTGGTTGGCATAGGAATTATAGCGACCACAGCTGTTGCGGCTTTGGCAGATATTGGCATCGAATGGGCAAACATAGAAGATTGGGGCAATATTGGAACTGATGTAGGAACTGTTTTTGCAGACTTTGACTTTAGCGCAATAGCGACTCTACTTGGCGCAATATTGGTTGGGGTAATAATTCTCTTTGTCGTCATGATTGTAGCAATGTATTTCCTTAGAAAGTCAATGGATCAATTATCAACAAAGTCTGGAGTCGGCTTGTTTGGTACCGCTGGGATACTAATGCTTATTGGCGCAATTATTCCAATCGTAGGTTATCTGTTAATTTGGATTGGTTTTATACTGGCTACAGTAGCGTTCTTCCAAATGAATAAAGAGTAAGCTAAGGCATAATCTAAACTATTGAATAGACAAAAAAACCCAACACACCCTTTTTTTATTTTTCAATAATGAACTCGTTTTTCTCAATAATTTAGTATATCACAAAATTCGATAGAATTTTACTATAAAATCTCGCCGTTTTTTATCTAATAAATTGTTTTTTATAAAAAGCCCAGAGCACGAAAACCAAACAACACTAAATATTACCTGATAAAAAAGGTCAAAGGCTAGTGCAATAAAGCTAATTAGTGTTCTATAATTATTGGAAAGTATGACCCATGTTTTTACTCCTGACCTAATTGCGCCTTGTGGTATGAATTGTGGAATTTGTAAAGCTTATCTTGCTTATTCGCGGGGAGTGCCTTACAAGAAAGGCAAAACAGCTCATTGTACTGGCTGTCTAGTTCGTAACAAAAATTGTACTTTCATTAAAAGAGGCTGTAAAAAAATAAGAAAAAAACAAATCCGCTTCTGCTATGAATGCGAAGATATGCCCTGTAAAGATTTAGCAAAGATAGACGATTATTACAGTGCACGTTACGGTATGAGCATGGTTGAAAACCAAAAAATGATCCGAGAAAAAGGTATGGATGCCTTTCTTAAAAGTCAAACTGAAAAATATCGATGTCCAAGCTGTGATGATATCATTTCGGTGCATGATGGGAAATGTTATGCATGTGGCTATCAAGCAGAAAAACCGAAAGGCTCCAACCCTAAACGACGGTGGGTACCCAATCGAAAATCGACTAACCGCTCTGCTTGAATGCATATCTTATGCTTGTGTGTCTTCATCTGGAACGTTCGAGGCGGAGCGCAAGCTACGCCGAGACTAAACTTGAATAATTCTATAAATAAAATAATTCTCAAAAAGCTATATTACAAATCATCCACATATATTATGTATAATAATTAGGTTTTAGAGGGAATATTGAATGATTGGTGAAATAATCTGCCTTTTATTTGTTCTAATTTCAGGTATCGTATTAATGGCAAAGATGGGTTTCCTGCAAAAGCTGTTTTCAAAGGTTCTAAGTCAGAAGATTCTTGATGAAATCTCCTCACTAAAGTATTCTGCACCAAACTTGAAGTCTACCTCAGACAATCACAATTCTAGCTCATTATCTAAATAATAAAATACAATAAAATCTCGTCGTTTTCTATCTACCATTTTTGTTTACTATAAAAAAGCGCAGAGCACGAAAACCAAACAGCACTGAATAATACCTGATTAAAAAAAGAGATTGTTTTTATTTTCGCGTGTTAATTGAGCATATTTACTTTTTAGAGTTTTTCAAAGCTAATTTTTAACAATCTCATCAATAATAGCCCGTGCTTTCTCTAACACTGATTTTGTGTTTTTTTTGAATTGTAATACTTTGGCATTTGCAGATACCTCTGCTAAGCATTTATTCCATATTTTTTTGTTAAATTCTGTCAATTCTAATTCTATTGGGTCTTCCTTTGAATACTTAGACTCAATAGATATATGTTCGTAGGTGTTATGCCAATAGTTTTTTTCTAAGAAATTCTTGATTTCCTGATTTTCTAATAGGATCAGAAAAATATCTTGACGGTGTAGAGTTAGTTTATTTCCCGTTTTAGCAATGGCTTTAAGTTCAATTTGTAGAAAACTATCCGAAGATGAATAAGGCTTTTTCAAAAATTTCAAGATTATTCTATTCAAAATATCATCCATAACTGCTTTAGCGAAGTGATCGATTTTATTCAAAGCTTCAACTTGGTCGACATAATTATTTAATCGTTTAAGTAAATTCTGAGGCATCTGTTTTTTATAATAAGTTTCTTTTTCCAAGATATCATTAATTTCATTAACAGAAATATAACTGAAAGTTTCGAGTTCTTTGACATGTTTGTCCAAAATTGATGACAATGGTTCATATATCTTCTCAACTAGTTTTGAATTCTTTGTTCTAACTATTTTGCTCTTCTTTAAGAGACATGGAAGTACTGCATCTTTCAATTGTTTAGTCAAATTTGGTAAATCACTGTAAATTATTGTATCCAGATTCTGGACATCAAATGGCAAATCCAATCCTTTGCGGATAATGGGAATAACAGGTTTTTCAAGCGCCATTGCCATTCCGAACTCAAAATATACATTTGCACTAGGAGTTCGTATTAATTCTGATATGTTTCTTGTGTGCCTATCTTGTCCTTTTAATACAGGATTATTTAGCAAAACTACACAAAATCTGGACTCTCGAATTTTCAAGCAGATTTTGTTACAAAAAACATCAGTTCCGATTTCTTTTTTACTCAGATTAGCGAAGTATCCCTTAAGATTAAATCCCTTTAACACTTCTTTAATTGTAGAAATATCTTCTTTGAATTCTTTACTACTTGAACTGATTATGAAAACTGAGTTTTTTGGATTTGAGGCTTGACAAATTTTTGTATTACTGATAAAACATGGAAATTGACTTGTAGACAATCCTTTTCATCTTTGCAATATCTAGTAAGCTAGTTATTATTGAATTAATGGTTTTTTGTTTATTTTTATTTTATTTTGAGGTATTTTTATTTGTTAGCTCTTAATTCCTATTATTTTATTATTTAATAGAAAATGATGTTATTTTCGTTTTTTGAATAGTTTTGTATTATCTATTTCTGTGATGTATTGGAATCCGTTTTCTATTAGTTGGGTTGCTTCGTTGATGGTTTTTGCTGTTTTGCAGTGGAATTCATCGTTTCCTAAGTTTTCAAGTAGTTGGGTGTATCGGAGTGTTGTTCTTAGGTCTTTGTGTCCTAAGAGCTGTTTTATGTATAGGAGGTCTTTTGTTCTGTGGTATTCCATTGAGGCTTTGAAGTGTCTAAAATCGTATAGTCGAATTGTTTTTAAGGTTGGGTCTTGGAGATTTTTAGTTAATCGGTTTCTGAGCGTGCGATAGCTTTCACTTATGTTTTCTGACTCGGTTGGAAATATTCTCTCGTTAAGTTTCAGGTCTTTTTTGGTTATGTATTGTTTTAGCATTTCTAACGTGTTGGGTTTGAGTTTTCCATTTCTTCCAACCGTGTATTTTGCGCCTGTTAAGCTGACAATTCCATTTTGTAAGTTGATATCTGCAACTTTTAACCATGTTAACTCTATAGGTCTGGAACCTAAGTCTCTTGACATTGATAATATGAGTGCCATTCTCGGACTTGCGTGTGATATTAGCATGTTTATGTTTTCTTCTGTTGGTATTTTTGGAAGCTTGTCATATCTCTGGTAGAATGGTTTTTCCCATTTTAGACCTATTGATCGCATTAGTAAGTCGTAGGTTTCGATAAGACATTCTTTGAATGCGTTTCCACATTTTTTGTTTGCTATAAAGGTCTTTACTTGTTCAGGTTTGGTTAGATTACAGTTTTTTTGTAGGTGTTTTAGTCTTTTGCTTGTGGCTTTGATTGTTGAGTCTGCGTAGGCATTTCTTTTCATCCATAACATTACGTTTATAATGTTGGGGGACGGTGTTTTAAAATCGGGGGATGATGTCGCCGTCCCAGTCTGATCGGGAAAGATGAAGAGTGATAGTTGACAGACCCCTAAGAATTCAGAACTTGTTTTTCCTTGATCACATAGTTTTCTAATTAATCATTGTTAGGGAAGAAAAAAAAGAACAGATATGTATTTGTGGTTAAGAAAAAAGAAAACTATTTTTTAGATTAATATGCCATACAATCAATCATTTTGTTACACGTGAAGCATTCTTCTGGTATCGCAGTTTTTTTTGGTCTTCTTTTTAAAAACCCGATAGTATTTTTGCATCCTGGAATTGAGTCTTTCGTTTTTTCAGTTTTTATATTATCCAGTTTTGGTTCTTCTTCTTTGATAATTTCTGGTTGTTTAATGTTTTTGGATTTTTGGACATCAACGCTTATTATTTTTGATAGACAGTTAGGGCAAGCATAATATTCTTTTAAGACTTGTCCTGAAGAAATTGTTGTAAATAATGGTTTTTCAAATTTTTTGCCACAGTTATCACAGCCTATTCCTTCTGGATTTGTGGGTGAATAATCTTCTTGTCCTACCTTTAATGTGCTCATGTTTTTTTCCATCTTTATCGGCCGTCCGAAACATTAACCTATCTCAAATAGTAATATTTAATAAATCTTTTCTTGCATCCGTACAACACAAAGACAAAAACCTTTCAGTGAAAAAATGGGCCGAGCCGGATTTGAACCGGCGATCTTCGCCGCGTGAGGGCGACGTCTTACCAGGCTGGACAATCGGCCCTTAACACCATGACTTAAATCAAATACTTATCTCACCTGCATAAACCTTTTTCTTCACAACAACTATACCAAAAGTAAGGTCCAAGATATGCAGACACCCAATAACGATCCAAGCTCAAAAAGTTATAAAGTTGAAGGTATTCTAATTTTTCTTTGTTTTCTAGCAAGTGGATTAATAGGTTATTTATTAACTAATTTTGTTACAATTTTTTAGTTCATTTACCCCTTTTTATATAAAATCTCCACTTTTTATTCAATCAAAAAGTAAATCACATTAATATAATGTTTAAATTAAGTTGACATTATTTATGTTCAAGAGATGTTTGATATAAACAAATTATCTTCAAAGGATCTCAGAAAAATTGTGAGTAAGTTTGAAGAGTTCATGCAGCATTGTCAAAAACTAAAAGCTTTTGATACATATTTGATTGTAAATCGAAATTCACCAATGCTATCGAATGCTGCACAGAGCGCAGCAAAAAACTGTGAATTAAACGTTAAGAAATTTGATTTAATAGCCAAAACACATTACGAGAATTTTCCAGAGAAACTTGTAAAATCGCTTCAACAAGAAACTCCAAAAGCTGGAATGGGTCTTTTTAACTATTCTCAAAATCCAGACTGGAACATAAAAGAGGTGGGAGCAAGAATAAAATTTTTACATCAAATTATCGAGCTGCTACCCATAAGCTGGGCACATTCACCAGGCATAACATTAGATATGGCAATAAACGGACCACTACAATGTAACTACAAGAAAATAGCTGAAGAGTCACAAAAACTTATTCGAGAACTACAAAACACAAACAAAATTCAAATAACTGCACCTGGGGGAACCGACATAGAAATTAAACTTGATAAGCAGGTAAAATTTGATACTGACTGTGTTATTGTTCCGCCCAATGTTTATGGTAAGCCTGGAAAATTTGGAAATCTACCAGTTGGTGAGGTTTGGTCACAGAAAGGTGAGATAATCCAAGTACTAAACAAACAAACTGGAAAGATGGAAAATCAGCATTATCCACTTAAGCAAAATGCAAATGGGAAACTAGTTTGTGATGTTACAGTTGGCGGTTATACAGGAAAGATTAATCCTGAAAAACCAATAATAGTTCAATTCAAAGATGGCATATTAACAGATTTTCAATGCAAAGATCCGGCACTTGAGTGTATTCGAAAAGACATATTGAGCTCCCAACAAAGATACAGCTTACCAACAGTTCTAGAAGAAATTGGAATTGGTTTAAACGAAAAAGCGAGGATAACTGGGAATATGTTAGAGGATGAAAAAATTAGAGGCACTTGTCATTTAGCTCCAGGCAATATTAGATCGCATGTAGATATGTTAGTGAATAAACCAACAATCACAATCACATACAAAAATGGAGCAAAAAAAGAGATAATTAAAAAAGGCGACTTAACTTAGTTAACCTGTAATATTCTAAGGAATCTTTTAAGTTTAAACCTAAACTAGAATTAAGATGTCTTTTGAGTATGACTGTAATCTATTAATTTAGTTTGAAGTAGATACGTCTGTTATTTTTTCCCTTGTTTGCAGTTTTGATAAGCTCGATTTTTGCAATCTCTCTTAGATTTTTAACATGAGTACCGCCATCAGTCTGTTTGTCTACGCCTGCGATTTCAACAATTCTTAAGATTAAAAGATTTGGAGGAAAGGCTGCCGCCATCTTGACAACGCCAGGAATTTTTAGGGCTTCTTCTCGGGGTAGCTCATACCAACTCACAGAGATATCATCATTGAATAGCTTGTTCGCTTTTAAGATATGTTTTTCCAAGAGGTTTTTATCAAACTTCTCTATGTTGAAATCAACTCGAACGTGATTTTCTTCAATCTGATTGCCAGTAATAAGAGCACCAGTTTCTTTGTGAAGAAGTGCAGCAAAGACATGAGCAGCGGTGTGACTGCGCATGAGTTTGTATCTTCTTGTCCAGTCCAAAACACACAAGACTTTGTCTCCTTTTTTAAGACCCGAGTGGTCTACTTCATGAGAGATCTCACCTGAAAACTTACCAACATAAACGATGTTGTAGGCCTCATTATCTTTGACTATCTTGCCTGTGTCGTGTGGTTGTCCGCCGCCTTTAGGGTAAAAGATTGTTTGGTCTAATACCACATATTTTCCGTCCTTGACTGAGACTACAATGGCTGGAGTCTCTTTGAGATAACTATCAAACAAAAACAAAGCCTTAGTCATGAAAATGTCTCCTTTTAAGATTCTTTTTTCCTTTTATTAAAGAATATATATCATCTTTTTCCATATCATTTGGTTTAGAAAAAAGTGGATTGTTAGAGATCTTTCTCAGACAAATAGTTTGAAATTGGAAAAAGTTATTCTTTCCCAGACCATTCTTTTAGAAATATTTCAAGGAATTTTTCGATGAATTCGTATCTTTTCTTTGATATTGCCTTAGCCGAGACTGTGTGAAATTTGTTTTTTGATTTTAAGAGTTTTTCATAGATATGATTCACTGCCGTCAAGGATATTCCATCATATTTTTGTTTAGGAGGGATAGTTGGATCATGAATAGGATTATTTAAAGCTCCAGCTTTTGAAAAGAGTCTAGCCATTCCAATAGCTCCAATCATATCCAGTCTATCAGCATCTTGTATAATCTTTGCTTCAAGGCTTTTTGGTTCTAAGGCTTTGCTGTATCTATGAACTTTGATACAATGCAATACATCATTAATTTTTTCAGGAGAGAACTTGCTTTTTTTAAGAATTCTTCTAGCGATTATGGCACCTTCAACAGCATGATCATCGATTTTGTTTTCATCTTCAAGGCTTCTTGCCACGTCATGAAGCAGAGCAGCTGCTTTAATAATTTCTAGATCTGCTTTTTCGTTTGCTGCAATTTTCATTGCTAGTGAAAATACTCTTTCAGTGTGATATTTACAATGATGTGTGTGTTTGAAGTATTTTTGACTTAGTTTTCGTATCTCTTGAAATATTTCTTTATCCATGTTATGTATACTCTTAACTTCAAGAATAAGAAATTATGTTGCTACTTCTAGTTTCTGGATTTTTAATCTTTTTTATTTATTCTAAGTTTTTATGCTAAGTCTTATTAGCTATATAGTTCTGATAAATTTTGATCAATTATGGAATTTACGCAAGTTTTATCGCTAAGAAAGAGTGTACGTGATTATTCAAGCAAACCAGTTGAACCAGAAAAAATTACAAAAATGTTGGAATCTGCAATTTTATCCCCTTCTTGGGCGAATAAACAATGTACAAAATATATTGTGGTTACAGAAAAATCTAAAATAAGAGAGTTGTGTGGAATGATAAATTCTTGGCTTAAAAATGCGCCTGTAGTTATTGTTGCTTGTGCAGATCCTAAGGATTCGGGGTCTCGAAACGGAATGGATTATTATCTTTTGGATGTGGGGATTTCTATGCAGCAATTAATTCTTGCTGCAACAGATTTAGGATTATGTACTTGTTGGATTGGAGGATTTAATGAAACCAAAGCAAAAAAAACCTTAGAAGTTCCTGATAAGATAAAAGTTGTTGCAATGACTCCTGTGGGATATTCCAAAGAGAAAGAGAGTTTTACAGCAAAAATTGCCAAGAAGATTATTGGAAGTGACAAAAGGAAAGCTTTTGAGCAAATTGTTCATAAAGAAAAATGGTAAAAATCTGTAATTATCTCCAATTTTTTTGCTTATTGAAACTATGATGGGGTTTAAAAGGTGAAATATATTTATCTGGAGATTCGCCTAAAATTTCGATTTTTTTATCAGGATAACAAAGTCCAAAATCTTTCTCTTTGAGCATGGTTAAATATCCAATATCCTTGATGTCAAATCCCATTAAATAAGCTGCCAAAGTATCAGCAGCTAAAGCATCAAAAGATGTTAAAGCCCAACCGGATTTTATTTTTCTTCCCATTATAGGTCCATTTCCCTCCATACCATCAGTTCCATCAATAATTACAAGGTGAGGATACAATAAATCCGCAATAGACGCTATAATATTGTGTACAAATTTTCCTTTATGAATTTGAAGACGACACTCCCAAGACCCATTAATACCACCCACTAGCACATTTTTAATTCCCCCAGTCATAACAACATCACAATGTGTTTTTGGTCGAACAACAGATACCATAAATGGAGTTTCGATCATTGTTTTGCTAAAAGGCAATACTAGTTTTCCTTTGGGATACTTGATCGTTTTTTCTATGATTTTATCCTCTTTTAAATCTAAGAGTCTAACTTGTGAGTTTTGCTTTGCCAATTCTGTGAATCCATGGAGATCAAAACCATTTTTTGTTTTTCCCCAAGCTGATCTTTCAGCAATTATGATTTCTTTTTTGTAATAAGGTGAAATAAAATCGATAAAACTTCTAACAGCTTGGAGAGGAGTTATTGCTAATTCCACTCCTTTGGGGTATCCTTTAGTTGTTGATACAACAAGATTAACTTTGATAACTATAGATGAAAGCTCTGATATAAAATCTAAAATGTCATCTTTAATATGACTTACTGAATTCTTAACACCACTATAGTGATCTTTACTTTCTACTAAAGATACCTTTGACATCATTTCTTCCAGATAATATTTACTCAATTTACCTCTAATAACATTCTAGTTTCATATTTATTATTTTAATTTCTAAAATAGAAATAGAACTTGTACTAATTATCGATAAATCTGGTATACTAATTTTCTTGCCTCCAACATTTTCTTTAAGAACATCTTTGTTTGATCCACCTCAGGAAATTGTGGAATCTTTCTTTTGTATTTTCGAGAACGTCGCCATTTCTTATAGAATTTCTTTGCTAAAGACTCCATATTCTTTTTAAATTTTGGATCTTCCGTACACAAGTTATCCAGCAAAATATGGAGAATTGCTGCTTTCTCAGCTTGTGGATCACCAGGAAAATACCTTCTCGCAATATTAGTTGCTGAATAAGGGTCATGGAAAAATACTCTATGATTTCTTTTAAAAACGAACACAGGTTTATCGATTAGCTTGTGAAGTTTCCAATAACTTCTTCCAAATACCATGTGATCCGCAAAAGTGTGCACTTGATGTCCCGGCACCTTATTCTACCCTTTTGTTATCTTTTTTTGTTTCTTCAACTTCATATTTCTTGATACATTCTGCTACAACCTTTAACAAACTGCTTATCTTTGGAGAGATAGGGCCAAATGGACTAAGTTCCAGCTCACCTTTTACTGCATTTATTTGGATTTTTTCATTTACACCAGGATATTTTAGATCTAGCCATGTTTGAAGATTACATAGCAACCTAACCACAAGATGGTTTGGAACTTTGTTCCAGTTTTCGGACTTGGTATCAATTCCAATTAGACTCAATAATGGATCAATAAATTTTCGGGCTTGTTCTACTTTTTCCGCTTCGATAGCTGATCTTTTAACATTGATTAACGCATGATCAATTTGGGAGGTTAAATATGCTACTATTTTATCTGCTTCTTTTATTAGATTATCTCCAACTGTTTCTATTGTCTGTTTTGATTTTTCTGTCTCTGACTTAATAACTTTCAAAACAATTTCTTTATTAAATTGAAAAGTGTCTTCAAGTTCAGCAATTTCTTTTTTTATTTTAGCTAGTCTTTTCTTTGCCAAGTTTGTCTTTTGTGTTAAATTTAACAAATTCTTAGCCTTAGCAATAGCTTCCAAAAAATATTCAATGGAAGCAGTTGGTTGTTTCTGAATCTCCATTCGTTCCAGACCAACAAACAAACTTACTATTTGGGCATGTGTATAGCCTCTTTTGAAACATAACTCTACGACAGATATTATTTTTTGAAAAGAAGCTTTTTCTGCTCTTATTAAATCAATATGATTCTTTTCTGAGCGAAGTATTTTTGTAGTTTTTATTTTATCTCGTTTTAGAGAAATTACACAAATATCCAATTCTTTCTTTTTTTCTTTGAGTTGTTGAATTTCTTTTTGGAGTTCCAATGAATTTTTCTGATTTAGTAAGAACTCTAGTATACCAGTTCCATTTTTAATCCTTGAATTTTTAATCGCATAAACAATTTCAGAGGAAAATCCTTTTTTCTCAAAAGCTTTAGTATCCCTTTGAAAGCCCGCAACTTTTTCACTAAGATCCTTAACAGTCGAAAATAACTTTATTTCTTGTTTCTTTAGGTTATCTACCTTTATTGTTCTCTCTTTTTCTTCTTTTCGCAACTGATCACATCTGTCTTTTTTTTCATCAAGATCTATTTTTTCTTTGATAAGAGCTTCTCGAATCTTTGGGATTTCTTTATTTAATTCGTCCAAATAAACTCTGAAAGCTCTAACTTGTTGTGATTGGCTGCGATATTTTTTTCTTATTTGCTCTATTGGAACTCTACCTTTAAGATCTTCAAGTACTTGTTCCCATATCATCATTATTATTTCCTCCTAAACACCCGTTTTACTAGGGTGTTAAATTGTATTACAGAGGGAGGGACGGACAGACGGAGAAATAGCAGATAACAGACAAAATCAGACAAAAGCATGTGAACAAACAATAATAGTATTTGATAAAAAACAAAATATTTTGTTGTTCTAATTATTTTTTTCTCTATATTGAATATGAATTTTGTGCATTGAGTCTTTAGAAATTGAAAATAAAAGCTCTCTCTACCCAAACTCCCAAGAACTCTCTTGCGTAACGGTTTTTCGAACCGCAAATGTCGAGGTTTTTCCCTCATAAAATTCTCTTAACTTAGAACCTATAAAAGACTTTGGGTATCTAGAAAACAACAAAAGAATTCCAATGCTATTTTTATTTTAATTTTTAAAAAGGATAAACTAATATTTATGAGGAAACGTAAATGATCTGGTTAATCAAAAACTCTTCAAGGCTATCCATACGATTAACCAAGGTACTCAAAAAGTAACCGAGGTTATTCTAAAAGGTGCCGAGGTAGCTCAGCCTGGGAGAGCGCTCGGCTGAAGACCGAGTTGTCGCTGGTTCAAAGCCGGCCCTCGGCATATTACTTTCTTTAGGAAAAGAACCTAAACTAAGAAACTTTGAACTTCCATTATGGTTTATTTCTTTGTTTTGTGGTTCTAGATAGTCTAAAATGCTTGAAAGGGCTTGTTCTGTGACTCTGCTAAGATTTAAACGACGGTTTCTGGCTCTTTCAACCAATTTCCTGGATAAATACAGACTCACAGTGGTTTTAGTTGCAGTTTTATTATGATGTTTTCCACGTGGAATCTTGCCTTTTTTCCATGTGGAATCCAAGTTGTTAATTTTTTTCATTTTTCTCTTTCTCTAAAGCTTTTTTCATTAAATCTAAATAAGCTAAATATGGGTTTCCTTTGTAGTATGGATCAACAACAAGATTTTGAAACTCAAAAGATACTTTAGTAAATTCTTCGACTTTTTCAAGTAGAAATTTGTTTTCCTGTTGAATTTTTCGTTTTATTTTTTGTGATGTTTGCTCTAAATTTTTAACACTACTGAGTATTTCTTTAGAATCTTGTTTTGAAATTTCCATCTTTTTTTGATCGACAGAGTTCTTATTTTTTATAGTATATTCTTTTACTAAATCTAATCCTAAATCTGCAAATGTAAGAGTCACCTTATCCACCATTATTTTCATCATTCCTTGTGTTTGAGCTAGATTCAGTATAGTTTTTTTCTGTTGTTCAAGAGTTAGTTTGTCCCAATATTCATCGAATGTTTGATTTCACTCTTAAGGAGAAGAACTCTATTGTTATAGAAACGCTTTCTGTATTTTTTTATATAATTCGATTTTTTTCTCCGTTCCATGCTTATTATGTTATTAAGAAACGCTTTTGGGGATCAAAAGACAATAGACGCAGAGTAGAACTTTATGTATTTGTTGGCTTTATTGGTTCTTTTATTCTTAGTTTTTTATGGCCAGCAATTCCTTGTCCTGAATTAAAACTCTTAATCGTCGTTTTGGCAATGCTAAGAATAATTGAAACAATAGTGGTTCAAATCAATGCCCTTCTTTTTGATTGGTATAGACGTGGTAAAGAAAAGAAAGCAGCGTTCTGGACAGATCGGTATGTGATTAGAGGCTATCTTAGAATAACTTTATTATTAATCGCCAATTTTGCTGAAATAATCTTTTGGTTTTCGATATTCTATCAATATTTTGCATGGGCATTTAATGGACTAGATTTATTTAATCCGGTTTTCACTTTGAATTTTAGCTTTTATACTATGACAACGTTTGGCCATGTGATAATTGAAAATAATTTTGAAATCTTCGGTTACGCTTTGACTTTAGCACAAGCAATAATTGGCCTATTCATGGTGCTATTAATTCTCTCGAGATTCATATCTCTCTTTCCAAAACCCCCATCTGACGATGAAGTAGAAAAATTCTTAGAGGAAGAATCAAAAAAACCTGTAATTTAAAAGTAATTTATTTTTTCCTTAAAATTTTCAAATCTGCCTTATCATAAATCCTCTTCAACCTCTGCAACCTCTTTCCAGTATAATACTTCGCTAACATCTTATGTCCAATAACAAAAAAGGTTCCGTTTTTTGTAATATGTCGAAAACGGGAATAGTGACTATCATATATTGACATATAAGATATTAGTGGTGTTCAATAATGTTTGATACATTTAAAGATCAGAATAATGAATTACAATCACCTCAAATTCATAAAAGAAATGAAGAGACTGTGTTATCAATATTATACTCCCTTACAGACGAAGAAAAAGAGCTTCTAACAGAGAAAAATCAGTTACTGGATATGGAAGAGACGCTTAAAAAACGAATTATTAACGAAATTCAAACAAAGGAATCTAGAATCAAAGATCTTCAAATGGAAATTCCTGAACTTAAACAAAGAGTTAAAGTTCTAGCAAAAACTCTTGAAATACCAGTAGTTAAAAAAATTGTTGTAATACCTGCAGATAACTAATCAGCTAATTAGCGCATTTATTCTAGCTAAATCTTAAATTTTCAGATTTGCTTTATCATAAATCCTCTTCAACCTCTGCAACCTCTTTCCAGTATAATGCTTTGTCAGCACGCTTCTTGGAGCTCTACCTTGAAAAACATCAACATCCCCTTTTAAAGAATAAATGATTGGTTAAATGATTATTTTATTATGGACGACATTGTTTACAGAGAACGGGTGCCAATTGGAGTTCTTAATAAGGTTTTAATAGCTGTTTTTTCGGTAATTGTTGTTTTTGGAACCTTACTTATGGTTTTATTGGTAGATTTATCAGTTGAAGATTTATACGGATTCGTTTTTGGTTGGGGAGTTTTAGCTTTTGTTCTATTTCTGTTTTGGAATTACCGAAGCATTGAAATAAAAATTAGTCGCGAAGAACTTTCAGTTAATTATGGCGTTTTCAACAAGAAATCAATCAAGCTAAAAGAAATAGTTTCATGCCAAATCACAAAAGCCTCCTTTGGTAGATACGGTGGGAGTGGAGTTAGATATGGTTTTGATGGTTCAACTGCTTATACTACATCATTCGGAAACGCAGTTGAGATTGTTCCAAAGAAGGGAAGAAATTTCGTTTTTTCATCAAAAACTCCAGAAAAAATCTGCGAAATCATAAACACAAGAACCTAAGGTTTGCTTTATCATAAATTTACTTTAGCTTTTTCTTTTTTTATTCAATCTGTCATTAAATGTGTCCTGCGAAAAGTAACTGTATTGTAATTACCTACTCGATATATTTTATTCAAAAAAGAGGGAAAATTATAGGATTCTTAGAACGCATTTTTAAATATTAATCACTTTTATTTTCTTTTGAGATGATCCCAGACACTGTGTCCGTTCCAAGTCGCTTCTGTAATCGCCATTTTCTGTTTCATCTCAATATCACGAGTACAGAAGTAGTTTGTGACAAACTTCATTTTCTCGTAAATTGGACATATTCCACAAGTGCAGCCATGCTCGGCAAGATTTTTGCTTTTTCCATGTGTAGGAAAACAGTAGGCAATATAATCGTCTTCCTTCCCGTAGGCCTTATATGAAGGACAACTCTTGCAGATACACATTGAATTTACCATAGCTTCTTGCTTTTTCATTTCTTCAGGTGACATTTTCATCTTTTCCATAAATTAAAACCCCAGTATTATTGTATTAGAAATTACTATTTAATAATAATGAATCTATAGAAAAAAATCTTATTAGTTTAGTTTGCAGATGTTAATATTCTCAAATCTGCTTTTTCATAAATCCTCTATTGGATTTTCTTGTATATAGTATATTGTTCATTTAGCACATTTTGTAAATTACGTATTTTTAACAGGATTAAAGAGACTAATGAAAGAAAAAGTTGTGGAAATCCAAAGAAAAGTACTTCAACCCAACAATCCCATCCATTAACTGTATAAAGAAAAAATGCAGCAAAACCGGAAGACATCAAAAATATTGCACTTAACAAAGATATTTTAAAAAACCTCTTAGCAAACAAAAGTAATCCCCCTATCAAACAAAAACCAGCAACAACAAAATAAGAAACTCCTAAATAATCTACACCAAAAACACTCAATCCTCTAACATTAACCATAAAAAGAAAACTTTGATCGGTAAGATTGTTAAGAGTCATTAAACCCGAATAAACCGTTATAACTCCAGATACTAAAAGAGTGATTCCAGCTAATCTGTTAATCGTAGTTATTGTTGGAAGTTTACTTTTGCTTAGTCTAATTAGAAAGTAAAGCGGTAAGAAAAATGAGAGCATCGGTACACCAAGAATGAACGGAAACAAAATAAGATATATTGGAGCTAATCCTGAGACTAACAATGCATATAATCCCATTCTCGATATTATAGAATACTTGTTCATTAAAGTCAATAAACCCCCTACAAAACAAAAACCAGAAGCCACAAACGCTACAATAGCTAAACACAAAAATCCAAAAATAGTTCCTTCATAACGGGAGCTGCCTGAGGGAGCGTTTACCCAAAACATTAAGAAATAATTAGCCATGAACGCTGTAACAAAAGAAGCAAATACCATCAACACTCCAACTATAATCCAGAGTTTTTTCATTTTACACCATTGTACTCAAAGATATGGATTAAAATTAATATAACAATTATGAGAAGTTGTAATTCCATTTTCTATTTTAATATATAATTTTCAATTTTGCTTTATCATAAATCTCTCTCAATAATCGTATTCCTTGAGTTGTATAATGCTTAGCTAGACATTCTCGCTACTAGTTTCTAAGTAAATACAAGGCAAGAACCGAGAAAATTGAAAAGAAAATTCCAGAAGAAACAAATACTGGGGCATATCCGATGCTTTGAGCAACAAATCCCGCATACAACAAGGAAGCAAATTCAGCAAATCTCATAGGAACATGAAGCAATCCTATGTCAACAGAGACACTTGGTTTACTTTTAGTAGCTTTCGCAATTATGGATTCAAAAAACCCCATCCCAAGGCCCTCAGCAACAGCTAACGCCAAAAATAAACCAAGAAAGTAAAAATTCGAGTAGGCCAAAAGAAACGATGCGAAAATGGCAATACCACTTTGCAATATAACACGTTTTATCCCTAGTGAAAACCTTAAGCCTCTGAAAATAATTACTGAGGCTATAATATTGTACAGCATATAAGCTATCCCTATAGTAACGTAATTGTATCCTAATTGTCGTGCCATAAAAACTGGCAGAATTAAGTTTAGCAGCGGGTAATATGCTAAACTATAAAACAGCAATGCTATTGAAACGAGCCAGAAACTTCTTCCATAGTTTCTTGGATCAATTAACCTTCTAGTTTCGTAATTTTTAGTCTTCAAATTCTGTTTGCGAGTTTTCCATAACAATGCAGCTGGAACACCAATAATGCCAGCAGTCAAGATTAAACCACCAAGCGTTACAGAAAAGCCAAAGTACGCAATTCCCAACCCCGCCGCAACACTTCCAAGGGCAGTTGAGAGAAATAATACAGCTACATTTCTTGTAGCTTCCTTTTCTTCTCGATTAGGCGATAATGAAAAAATCCCAGTTCTAATAACTGCCCAATACGAAGATTCTTTTATAGCTTCGAAAAATTTTCCTATAAGAAAAAGTGGAATTGAATTTGCAATAAAATACATGAAAGTCGCCAAGAGACTACCAGGCCAGTTAAATAGAAGATAGAATCGATTCCATCCCCTCAAATCGGCCAATAGAGCCATCAATAGACGAACTACTAAGAAAACTAAAGGTAAAATGGATATTGTAAGTCCAATCTCAACCAAATCAACGTTTCTCTCTAGTAGCAATAACGGGATGACAAGTGTTAAAGCTCCGGATATGAAGAAGTTCAGGAATGTTATTGCTAGTATTCTCTTCATTGATAATTCAACCAATAAGAAAACTAGGTTATTACAGTCAAATTAGGTTTATCATAAATCCTCTTCAACCTCCACAATCCTTTTCTACTTTGATTCTCTGAGATCGAATCTAAGCTATTCCAAATATTAAAAAAAGCGAATAGAACACAATTAAGAATCATATAGAAAAAAGATTCTATTCAATTTATTAAGTAAAAAATATTATTAAATCAAAGAACAAGCAGGGAAAAAGCTTGAACTCAGTAATTTCTAAACTATTAATAATAGTCCTTTTAACAACTTCAATCTTATCCTTTATTCCAAACTCAGTGACAGCAGTTTACCCTTCAGAAAATGAAAATCAAGCTTTTCAAGTTGATTCCGAGGAATCCGATGCAGAAATCAGAAACATAGAATTTACAGATCCGATAACAATTGAAAGTATCTTTACCATTAATATTACAGTCCGAAACTATGACTGTGGATCATTAGGCGCAGATTTAGTTGTCATTCTAAAACAAAATAGTGTTGAATTTTCGAGACAAAACGCTTTTGTTTTCAGGATTCTAAGACAAAGTAAAACTTTTGTGTTTTCGTTCACTGCAAATAAATCCCCAGGAATTATGGATATTTCTGTAGAGCTATATTGGAATAATAGGGATTCAATGGAGCTGCAAGATTCCAAAAATATTCAATTACAGATTGTTGCTATTGAACCTACTCCTACACCAACACCAACTCCCACTGCAACACCTACACCAACACCAACTCCCACTGCAACACCTACACCAACACCAACTCCTAGCTCACCTCCATTGGATCTGACACTTTCTGCAGTACCTGAAGGTGTAACAGTTACACCTAACCAAAAAGCGTTTTTTATTTCAAGTGTTTCAGGTGGAACACTACCTTATTCGTATCAGTGGTATGAAACAGGTATAGGAGCTGTTGCGAGAGCAAAATCTGCGGAATTTACAATATCTAAAAGCAAAGTTGGTTTCTACTCTTATTATTGTAGAGTTACAGACTCACAGGGATGGAACGCTAACACTGACAGTGTAGTATTAACTGTAATTGACAATCCAACACGTCCACCCAGTGTTGAAATTAGTTTTCTTCTAGAATATGCAGGCTTAGGAATTGCTATACTAGCAGGTATTACAGTCGTTGTTTTTCTGCTAAGAAGAAAATAGAGTATTTTTACGAGGATTATTCTGAGGATTTAATCGAGATAATTTGTAGGTTTGCTTTATCATAAATTTCTCTTAACATTCGTATTCCTTGAGTTGTGTAGTGCTTGGAAAGAATATTTCTTGGTGATCTGCCCAGAAAAATGTCAATATACCTGTCTGGAATCAAGGCTTTACCCATCTCTTGACTGAAAAAATCTCTTAAATCCTTTGGTTTTAAGTAAATTCCAGATTTCTTTCTGGCTCTATTCCTAGCACTTTCTGTTTAATCAATAAATATAAATTTTTATTATAAATAATATGTAAATCAAGATAATTATGTGTGAATGAAAGTGGATAAAGAACCTTTTGAATATTTAGATGTCGAGGAGGGATGGAGAAGAGTAAATCCTTTTGACGAAAAATGTAAAAAATGTGGTTCTACTGATTTGAATTACTTTTTTTATGATCGGGAGGTTTATGGAGCAATATGTATGGATTGTGGTTTTGAATATTGGACTTCAGAGACACCATTAGGTGTAAGGGATAAAGCAATGAATATGAGAGAAAACCTTACCGAAAAGTGATTTATCAAAGTTTTGCCGAGAATATGATTGATTTTTTATGCTTTGAATATCCAGGAATTTATAATAAGAAAATACGAGAAGAAAGGATACTCTGAAGAGCAGATCTACTCTATGAGATTAGGGGATCTTTGGCACTATATAGGGGATCTAAAAATAAGAAAAAGAAAAGTATGATATTATTTTTAAGGACTAGTTTTAAGAAGAGAATCAATAATAAGGGTGTATATTAACGTCATTGGAGAGAAATTTAGCTGTTAGATTTGCTAAGAGAAGCTCTTTCATTGAGAAGCAAAACAGTAAAAGTAGCTAATAAAATCGAGAAAGGCATTGATCCAGACAGCCTAACAGAAGAATATAATATCACACCAATTAGGGAATCTTTTAAAATCAATTTTGAAGATTGGTGGTTCGAAAAGCTATTTCAAAAAATTGGACGTTCAAGCATTTCTGGTTTTTTGATAATATATTTTATTGCTAATATACCACGCCTTGCAGTTCTTCCTTTTGTTTTAAATTATGAGGGTTTAGAGTTTCAAACTGCATATTTTATTTCCTATTTAGGTGACTTCACATTGGTGTTGTCTTTACTTATCCTAAAAATTGTTTATGATAATATGAAAAGACTCTCAACCTATCTTAATGATGTTTTGATCGAAAGATTTGTTGCTCCAGTTTCATTAATTAAGAAAAAAAATATTTTACAAACTAACAAATTGGATGAAATAGATACGTCATATAAAGAAACCTATATCAATCCCCTAGTTGGCAAAACAATGCAATATGGATTTGATATATCATTCAACAAAAAATACCAAATAGGTTGCGGTTTAATAGCTTCAGGACTTTTTATTTTTATTTTACTAAGCATATATGTCTTCTCTTGGTTACCTACAAGTGTTTTTACTATTTGGATACCCATTCCAGCAATCGCAGAGTTTTGGACTGCTTACATGTTTTGCTATACTGCACTTTTTTGGTTTGTAGACGGTATGATCGCTTGCTCTCTTTTCACGGTTTTTTTAATAATAATTCAAGTTTGTGTACGAACAATCAGAATAAGGCCTTACGAGGGAATAAAAGAGTACTTTCAACCAATAACTGGACTAATACTTAAGATTTCATTCTTAATGGCAATTAATGTAGCTTGGTTTAGTCCTTACATGTTAGTCTGGACATCTTCTTCTTCTGAGGCTCGTCAGAGTGCAACATCATTTCTAATCGGATTTCTTTTTGTAATGATTCCAATAATAATTCTATCATTAATAATACCCCTTTTTAAAATGCATAAAGGACAAAACGGATCTCGTGAAAGAGCTATTTACATAAAAAACCAACAACTTGATCAGCTTAAGATGAATCCTATCAAAGATTTATCTGAAAATCTAAGTGTTGAAAACCATCTAATAATGGACTATAAATATATTCAACAAAAATCCGAGTGGGTTCTTAATATACCTCAATTACTTGAGATCATCGGTGCACTTTTCTTACCTATTCTTGTCTTTTTATTGGGTTATTTCTTTCCTTCATAGATCTAAATCAAAAATATCGAATGGTATACAGTTTACTACCCCTTTACTATTTTTTTTCTTGTAGAAACTTTTCTGCATTAATTGTTTCTTTTCTAAATAGAACAGTTTTTTACCTGTTATTCCTACTCCAATATTTTCAAGTTTGCTTTATCATAGATTTCTCTAAGTAATCGTATTCCTTGAGTTGTGTAGTGCTTGGAAAGAATATTTCTTGGTGATCTGCCCTGAAAAATGTCAATATACCTGTCTGGAATCAGGGCTTTGCCCATCTCTTGACTGAAAAAATCTCTCAAATCCTTGGGTTTCAAGTAAATTCCAGATTTCTTTCTCGCATTATTCCAAGCTCTGAGAAATGTTCCATCCCCAATAGCAAATAATTTATCTTTTTTTGTTTGTGAATTTTTTTCATACTCTATTAAGCACGCTTCTGCTTCATCATTATAAAAAGAAATCCCAGAATGTTTAGTTTCTCCGTTATGACACTTGGGAATTATACATCTGTTTTCTCTGTTAACATCTTCTTTATTGAGGCTTAGAACTTCCCCTTTTCTTAATCCGGATGATGCTAATAGGAGTGCAATACATTTCACTCTCAGATTATCAATTGATGAGATGAATCGTTCTACTTTTTTAGGTTCAATTTCTTCTTTCATTTTCAAAGGTGCTGTAGGATGTTTATACCCATCCATAACCTTCAAACCCTTATACTCTCGAAAATAAGCCTTAAACGCCGAAATAACATTGGACACATAACCTGCAGAACAAATTCCCTTTTTGCTTTGAACGTAGGTTTGTATATCCTTATCTGTAACAACGCTTTTGCCTTTTAGAAATGGTTTGAGCTTGCAAATGTATTGGCTTGCAGTTAATTTAGCTAAATTCATTTTAGCCCTTGCAAAGAGCCTAAAATTCTCCAAATCCCCCATTATTCTCTCTTTTTCCAGAATAATTGTAGTTGTCGCTGGTTCAAAGCCGGCCCTCGGCATATTCATGGTAATTGTCATCGGCTTACGACACTATTTTCTTT
>Ga0255454_1002_pt1 | contig 24403 bp, 26 predicted proteins | sample ANMaggQBNCT01K10_FD_182653 | JGI IMG/M metagenome (GOLD analysis project Ga0255454, IMG submission 182653) | Sediment cell enrichment communities from methane seep in Santa Monica Basin, California, United Staets - ANME aggregate JGI... | ecosystem: Environmental > Aquatic > Marine > Cold seeps >... | reverse complement strand
TATGATTGGAGCTTTAAGAGTTTTAATAAAAAAGGCTTGCTGGTGTTTGTTTATTTTTATATCTTTGTTTTCAGAGTAACTTGTAACCACAGAAGTAGAGTAACCATTTTTAATTAATTCTTTGGAGAGATAATAGACATAAGAGCCAGTTCCACCAGAAAGCGGAAGATATTCTGGTGAGATAAAACACACTTCAACCATTAGTTATCCCCATTTCTACCCATCAAAAAATTAATTGAGGTAATAATAGCTCCTATGCTCCACGCAACAACTCTAACAAAATTATAGCAGTAAGCGATTTCACTCGAAGAGAACTTCTAAAATATTATAATGTAAAAGAAGAAAAGATACGTGTTATCCATAATGGTGTTGACATTAACAAATTCTTACCTCCGACAAATAAAAAGGAAGTTAAGCAAGAACTAGGATTCAATACAAATGACGTAAATATTCTTTCGGTAGGTAGATTATATGCCCGAAAAGGACTCTTTACCCTAATTGAAAGCATGTCCTTAGTTGCTAAGAAATTTAGTAATGCTAAATTAATTATCGCTGGAAAAGGTCAAAGTAACGAAATGAAAAAACTAGTTAATTATGCAGAAAAATTGGGGGTGCGAGAAAAAATAATCTTTACAGGTTATTTCCCAGATACAAAGTTGCCTAAGCTGTATCAAGCAGCGGACATTTTTGCTTTTTCAACTTTTTATGAGAATCTACCTTTTGCTGTATTAGAAGCATTATCCAGTCAATTGCCAGTTGTCACAACAAAGGTCGGTGGAATTCCTGAGATGATTGATGACGGTAAGAATGGTTTTTTAGTTCAGCCAGCAAATTCCAAAGATCTAGCTGACAGGATACTCTATTTTATTGAGAATCCAAATGAAGCTTCTGAAATGGCTTATCATGCTCGCAAAACCATTGAAGATAAATTTGATTGGCGGTTAATTGTTAAAAAAGTACTGAAAGTTTACAATGAAGCTTTGAACTAGTTTATCTCTATTTGTTTTCCCCTGTAAGTTAAGGTTATTTTCTGAAAAATTTTTACAATATCAAGTGAACAGAAAAGAATTTTTGTTAAAAATTCGTATCTATATATTTGCATCTGAGCTCTAACAGGAAAATCTATTCTTGGAAGTTTAAATTTTCTAACAACTTCTTTTACTTCCAAACCTTGAGTCTTTATCCTCTTCCTTAATAGTCTTCTATTATTTGAAATATAATTAAGATGACTAACTTGTTCTATTCTTAATCCCATAATTTCTGAAGCAATTATATCAGTTGCTAATGCAGAATTACTAGTTAGGATTAAATCCATATTCACAGGGTCCCCTTTAGTGGGTCCGTTTCCTTCTAATCCTACTCTAGCATCCATGATTGTGAGGTTTGGATTTAAAATAGAATAAAGTTTGTTAAAAACCTCATTTAGAAACGGATGTAAATATATTCGTCTATTGCTTGGAATGCATCCAAAAAGATTTTTTATTGCTCCACTAAATGTAGTGAATTCATGAGTCTTCATTTGGGCTAAATCAACTATTGCATCGGCTTCAAGAACACTTTTAGGGAGAAATAATTTACTCGGAGGATTAATACTATTTTGAAAATTTATCTTAACTAACTTGTCATCTGAAAGATTGACAACAGACCCGCCTGCTTTTTGAACTGCCTCTTTTAATCCCGTTTTTTCAAAGGCAAGTTTACATGAATAATTATACCCATTAGATTCTCCAACTAGAACTTCTGCATTGTTATCTCGAAGTAAACCAACTAATTTGGATAATAATTCTGGATCAGAAACTACTCCGGGAATATACTCGGGATGACTGATATTGGGTTTAATGAAAATTTTGGCTTTTTTACTTAATCCCGACTCTTTAATAGCTTCTTTTAAAATTTGTTTTAACCCTTTGTTTGTTTTATGTATCTTCACTATCATTTGTTGCTTTTCAGGAATGTTTTATTCCCCCCTTTTTTGCTAGTATGCAACCAGGATCTGAAGCGAGAATATCATTACTGTATGCACTAGCTCTCGCGCGACATCCTCCACACACATCTCTGAACTCACAAAGACCACAAGATCCTTTCAGCATTGATCTATCTCTTAATGAGTTAAAAACCTGAGAGTTTAACCAAATTTCTTTAAATTTTCTATTTTTTAAATTTCCAATATTTATTGGAAGAAAAACACATGGATGAACATCTCCATATGGCGATAATGAACAATATAGTCTTCCAGCTCCACAACCACCTATAAAATCAGCTAAAGAAACTGCTTTCTTGCTTACTTTGACAGTCTGCATGTGTGCCATTGACATAGCCATTTCACTTCCTTCTCCTTGACATTGAATAGCTAAGCGAGCCAATTGAGGTGCTGTGGTTAGTATGGTGACTTTACTCCCTTTTGATATTCTCCTAAACAAATGACTCATAAGTTCCTCTCTTTCTTCAGGAGATATATCCTGATCATAGAGTTCTTTTCCCCTTCCAGTTGGAACAAAATTAAAGTAAGTAAATCGTTCTGCACCAATCTCTTCAGCTAAATCTATTATTGCAGGAATTTCTTTGAGATTATTTTTTGTAGCTGTTGTAGCAATACAAGCACATAATTCTTCTTCAACACAATTTCTAAGTCCCTTTATTGCGTTGTTAAAAGCTCCTGATACTCCCCTAAAAGAATCATGAGTTTTAGCTGAGGCGCCATCAATACTGATTTCTACATAGTTTATTCCTGTTGTTTTTATCTTCTTTACATTATCTTTGGTTAATAATGTACCATTTGTTGCCACTGAAACATATAGTCCTTTTTTAACCGCATGTTTTGCAACTTCAAAAAAGTCACCTCTACTAAGAGGTTCACCACCTGAAAATGCTAAGGCAGTAACTCCAAAATCAGCGAGTTGGTTAACTACATCTAACGCCTCTTTAGTTTTAAGTTCTTTTTCTGATGCTTTTCCAGAGTTTGAGTAACAATGTTTACAATTTAGATTACATTTATGAGTGAAATCCCAAACAACAAGAAACGGCGCATAAATTGAGAGCGGTTTTCTAATTCCAAAATGAAGAAAACTTTTTACTAATGTGATTATCGCTCTTTTTGTATAAGGATCATCCATGAGCTTCTCTATTTTATCTTTTCTTACAGAAAGACTTAATCTCAAGAATTCTATCCAAAAATTAATAATTTTTGAATAAAAACTTCTACATTTAGGACATTTCTTCGACTTTCCTACATAGTCGTCTAAAGCAGCTTCAAGTACAGTCTTTTTACATGTGTCACATTTTTTCAAAGATAACTCTAACATCTTTTTAGTAGTAGGCAAACTAATAATGGCATTCCAGAAAGTATGGTAACTCAGCAGGTTCATCAATTTTTACCTTTGTTAGGATATCAGAACTAAAGTTGATCTGTGCAAGTGTTAAAGATTTCTACTATTGATAACACTTCAATCTCTCTTTTTAAAAAAGCAAACAAACTAATTTTTCATGAGTTTCTTCAGATTTTTTTCAGCTATATTCAAATCTTTTTGTGTATTAATATTGAAGAGGACGTCAATTTCATCGGTAATATACGCAGCTGTTTCGATTTTTCCTTCAGATAAAATTTTCTTTCCATTGATGATGTTAACTCCGGAAACTGCATATAATACTCCTTCGTACTCATCTTTTGATGAAACTGACAATTCTAGTTTTTCACGTTTTTCCAGTGGCACAAAAACAGCTAAAGCATTTTTTCCCTTTTTTTCAAAAATTCCGATTATTTTATCAATGAATTTTCCAGTTAATGCTGGTAGATCTGCAGGCATAGTTAAGACGGTAAAGTTTAATTTTCCTTTTAGGATAGCTTGTTTTAAGTCGTTATGATATCCTTTTCCATCAGTTCTTAAAATTTTCAACCCATCTTTTATGCATTTTTTTTCCGTTTGAGGTGTATTAATACTTGTTATGATATATATCTCGGAAATATTATTAGCCGATTTGGCGGCTTTTACCACTCTTTCGATTAGTGGTTTTCCTTGCACCGATAAAAGTGGCTTTTCTATATCAGAGCAAATTCTTTTTCCTCTTCCTCCGGCCATTATTAAAGCAGGCACTTTCATAACATTAACACACTCGCAATAAAAACCAAAATTATCGCTCTTACTGTCTCATTTGTTGCACCAATCATATCTCCTGATACGCCATCAAAAACAATTTTTGCAACTCTCTCCATGAATAAACCTAAAAGAATAGTGACAACAACTACCCAAACTCCATTTAAACCTAAAAATGGAATTGTTATCAAAATCGCAAATAAATAAGCTATAATATTTCGACTACTTTTTGCAGTTTCAAGAAATAAAGATCCTAATCCAGTGTGAGTAGGTTTACCCACCCAAGAAATTGTGACCATCGCTAATTTTGCAGCAACTTCTGATGCTATAATCGCACCAAAAACAAGGGATGAATCAAGCAAAAAGATTCCTAAAACAGCTAGAAACTCCACAAAAATAGCTAGAAAACCTCCCTTATAGGTTACAATCCAAGCATGAGCCACAGCTCTTCTCTTCTTTAATTTACTAACTCCTATTGCATTACCTAAATCCACTAAACCATCAAAATGTTGCAATCCAGTTAAAACTAGCAGAAATGCTAGAGTCATAACTGCGGGAAAAAATTGACCTAAGAATCCAACTGGAATTGAAAAAATTGACGAATTAATAAAATTTAGAATATGAACTATAAGAAAATTGCATCCTTGATAATACAAAGCTCCGAGCAAACCAATAAACCCTCCAATTACAGGGAAAAGAAAAATTGCTTCAGCCGAAGTTATCACAAAATCATCAGTTGTGCCCACAGGAATAATGGTGAGGAAAGCAAGTAAATCCCTAAAAGTTTTTATAGTTTTCATCTTGGACATATAGCCTACACTGAACCAAATAAGAATATAGTCTTTGTTGTGAATTTAATGACTCACCTTGATGGAAAGAAAATATTTGTAACTGGTGGAGCAGGTTTTATAGGATCTCATTTATGTAAAAATCTCTCATCCCCGAGCAGAAAATTGACAATATATGACAATTTGTCCTCAGGAAAAGTAGAACACGTGAAACATCTTCCTAATGTGCGCTTTGTAAGAGGAGACATATTAGATCTGAAAAAACTTAATTCTCAAGATAAAGCCGATTTAATTTTTCATTTAGCTGCTCAAGTTGTAGTTCCGTATTCTATGGAAAACCCGATAATTGATTTTGAAACTAATGCCCGAGGCACTCTAAATGTTTTAGAAAAAGCTCGAAAAGATGATGCGCGAATAATTTTTGCATCTACTGCAGCAGTATATGGAAATCCGACAGAATTACCCACTTCTGAAGAGTACGGCTTTCATCCCTTTTCTTGCTATGGATTATCAAAAGTTGTTGGTGAAGAATATTGTGAAATGTATTCTAAACAATACGGCTTGGATATTACAATTATGCGATTTGCAAATGTTTATGGTTCTGGTTGTCATGGGGTAATTAATGATTTCTTTGATAAACTTGAAAGAAATCCCGAAAAACTAGAAATAATTGGAACTGGTTTGCAATCTAGAGATTTTGTTCATATTTCTGATTTAGTTGAAGCTTTGATTCTTTCGACTATCGGTAAAACAGCCATTGGAAAAACTTATAATTTGGGTTATGGGGAAACAACTAAGATTATTGACTTGGCAAAGATTATCATCGAATTATTAAATTTAACTAAAAAAACGAATATTACAACTACTGACGTTTCTTGGCATGGCGACATAGACACAATTTGGTTTGATATTAGTAAAGCGAAAAAAGAACTAAATTGGATTCCTAAAATTAGTCTGGAAGATAGTCTAAAAGAGATTATCCGCGAAAGGAGGAAAGATAAATAACATTTCCAACTAAAGGGCTTTTTTCTCTTCTGAGATTGCCATATTGGATGATGACTGGTGGTCTTTCTCTAATTACAGCATTCGCGATTAGCAATGAAACAATCAATATTCAAACAATTTTGTTGATATTCTTTTCAATGGCTTTCATAACCTCAGCAGGTTTTTCTATCAATGATTATTTTGATAGAGAAAGTGATGCTATTATAAAACCTAAAAGACCAATACCTTCCGGATTGTTTTCGCTAAAACAAGTTCTAATTATTTCTGGATCATTATTTGCCATTGGACTTGTCTTAGCTTATCTGATAAATTGGTTAAGCTTCATTATTCTTTTAGTTGATTCTTTGCTGTTGGTAATTTATTCAGCGTATGTTAAGCGAAAATCTGGGTTTGCTGCTAACGTTCTGGTTGGTTTGCTCACTGGCACAGCTTTCATTTTTGGTGAAGCAACAATTTTCCAGACAATTAGCCTCATTTCAATAAGCTTATACCCAATAGGTTTTGGAACAATTAGTGGAAATATTTTACGAGATGTATTAAGCTTAGAGGGTGATTCAAAAGTTGGCTATCCAACTCTTCCCAAAGAAATCGGAATAACAAAATCAGTAATAATAGCTTCGCTTTTCTTAATAACGGCTGCAATTTTTGCTCCTTTTCCATTCTTTTTAGTACCTTTTAGTCTGTTTTATTTAATCCCGATCTCTCTTTGGAGCATACTGCTTATTATTGCTTCAATTCGGCTCTTAACTTCTCCATCAACTGTGGAACATGTGAAAAAATATGAACGCATGGTTACAATGTCAATGACTTTCTTGTTACTATCTCTAATACTTGAGGCGGTCTTTTGAAAAAAACAACCAGCATATGTCCAATATGCCTCAAAAAAGTACAAGCTGAACTGAAAACAAAGAATGGAAAAATATTAATCACAAAAAATTGTGAAGAGCACGGATCTTTTTCTGCGACTCATTGGCAAAGTCCATCTATCTATAAATTTTCTAAACAATTTGACTATTTTGAAAAACACAAAGATCCATCAACACCTCAGGGATCTGAAAATTGTCCGAATACATGCTTTTCATGTAATGACCATGTTTCAGATACAGTGATAGGAGTAATTGATGTCACAAAACGTTGTGATCTTCAATGCTCAGTTTGTTTTTCCACTTTTCCAGAACATGAAGTCGGATATGAACCCACCTTAAATGAAATAGAAACAATTCTAAAATTTCTAAGCTCTCGCACTCCTAAACCCCCTGCTCTACTGTTTTCTGGAGGAGAACCTTTAGAGCGAGAAGATATGCCAGAAATCATAGGTATTGCACATAAACTTCAATTCATGACAATACTAGCAACTAATGGAGTAAAACTAGCTAAAAATCTGGATTTAGTTCGTAAACTGAAAGAAAAAGGATTAAATATCGTCTATCTTCAATTTGACAGTTTTACTGATGCTTTCTACGAGGAAATTAGAGGAAAAAAACTATTAAAAACAAAATTTGAAGCAATAAAAAACTGTCGCAAATATGATATAGAAATAATTTTAGTTAACACTTTAATGAGAGGATTTAATGATGATGAAATCGGAGCAATAATCAATTTTGCTGCCCAAAACTCAGACATCATTCGCGGTATCATATTTCAACCTATTGCATTCACAGGAAGAGCAACTGATAATCCACTTAGTGAATCATGGCGCGGTTGGCACTTTGCTGAACAAGTTCAATCACAAACACATAATGAAATCAAAGCAACCGACCTTTTTCCTTTATCAATAATGGTCTCGCCAATAAAAATAATGAGAAAGTTTATGAAAAAACCTTGGCCACTATTTTCGTGTAGTCCTCAATGTGGAGCTGTGAATTGGATTTATGTTTCAAAAAACGGAAAAACTATTCCAATAAACCATTTTGTAAACTTTAAAAAGTTCTTCCAGAATATTGAAAAAACAGCGGCCAAAATTGAATCAAAAAGTCGAATGTCTCTTCTTTCAGCTTTATTTTTTGCATCAGTTCTTTCATTAAATTGGCCACTTGTAACCAAAGAAATAGGTTTCATTACTTTGATGAAAGCAATTTTGAAAATGCACATATCGCCTTCATATCAATCTTTAGGTCACTTACGTCGAAGAATTTTCCTACTAGGAAGCATGGCTTTCATGGATAGACATACTTTTGATATTAATCGAGTTAAAAGATGTGTAGTACATTATGCTACTCCAGATCTTAAGATCGTACCATTTTGTGCATACAATAATATTCACCGAATAGAAACCGAAAAAAAATATATTTCCAAAAACAGAAAAAATATTTAATCTTGATTTTGGTAATCAACTTCTATATTCAATAGGACATAACTATCAGGTTCTACATTAGCTCCTATTGTCTCCCCTTCTTCTTTAAGATAGAGTTCAAAAATCAATGAATAATTTCCTGGATTTGAAATGGTGGTTGTTATCAATGATTCCCATGTTTCTTGATCGTCCAAAGTTTTGGTGAATCTATTTTCTACCTTTTCGTCGATTGGAAATGTCAGAATTGGATCTTTGGTTAACTTCTGCTGAATTTCATAGTTTTGCTGTGTGCCCAAATGGTTTTCTACTCCAACCCATACGATAAACGTGTTGTTCTCATTAATTGTTAAGAATTCTGGGTATGCTTCAGTTTTTTTCTGTTCATCTAATATGTACATTGATGAGAAACCTTCTGGAGGAGCATCCAATACTAAGAAGTAATACCCCGCAACAATAATAGATACAAAAATGAGTGCAAGTACAATTGATACAATAGGTCCCTTATTGTCATCAAAATTTAAAAATCCGGAGAATTTACTCATTCTTTCAGCCTGTAAATCCTTTTAACATCGTAGTAAATATTTCTATCCCTGATTTGAATCTTCTCAATTTAGGCTTTCCATATTTTCTCTCTTTATAAATTGTAGGGATCTCAACTATTTTGAATTTTTTTTGTGAGAATTTCACGAGCATTTCAGTAGCAAAAGCCATATCATCTTCTTTAAATTCTACTTCATTAAATGCTATTTTGGATATTGCCCTGTAGCCGGATTGGGTATCACTAAGATTTTGTTTGTAGAGCATGTTATAACAAAAAGTTATCACTTTATTTCCAACAAAGTTCATCATTCCCATAGCTTTGTTTGGATCATACATTCTTGTTGCTAAACAGAGTTCTGCGTCTTCTTCTATTAATCTATCAATTAAAATATTGATATGTTTTAATTCGTAGGTTCCATCGCCATCAACCATAACTAAAATATTACCTTGAGCTTGTTTAATGCCTAATCGAAGAGCTAATCCATATCCGCGCTTGGGTTCAATAATTAGTTTACATTTTTTCTGCGTAACTATATCTAATGTACCATCATTTGAGCCACCGTCAACAATAATGATTTCATAAGGGTATTTCAAAACTTTTTTGATTGTATTTATTACCCCAATAATATTGCCGGATTCATTAAGTGTTGGAATCACAACTGTAACCATTTCTACTTTCGAAGTCATTGTTTATAGTTCACAGCCTTGAAAGTCTATATAGTTACTACAGTTGGTTAAATAAGGTCTTCGTATATTTTTTCCAGTTTCCGTACATTCTTATTCCAACTGTGTTTTAGCTCTATTAATCCTCTCAAATCTTTTTTAATAATGGATAAATTTCTTTGAGAAAAGTCTAAAATCGCTTCTTCCATTGAATCAGGATCGTCAGGAGGTACAATTAATCCATACTTCTCCTCAATGACTTCTTTTATTCCTCCTACATCTGTGGCTATTACAGGAAGTCCACAAGCCATAGCTTCAAGAGAAACTAGAGGTAGTCCTTCTCCTGATTTGGATGGCAAAATAAAAAAGTCCGCAGCATTATAATAAGTTGACAATTCATCATCTGGAACAAAACCCAAAAGTTTTATATTTTTTTCAAGAGCTTGTTTTTGAATTCTCTCTCTCATTGTTGATAAGTCAGGACCTTTACCTATAATCAAAAAAACGATATTTTCATCCTTTTTTATGGTTTCTTCAGCACTTTTGAGTAGAGTATCAATTCCATTCTTATAAACCAATCTTCTTACTGTAAGTGCTACCTTTGAATCCTTACTAATATCTAGCTTTTTTCGAATTTCATCTTTTGCTCCATCCATAGGTCTTAATTTATGTATATCCACTCCATTATGAAGCACCACAATCTTCTCTGAGTTAGCTCCCAAACTTAGTACATAGTTTTTTGTTGCGTTACTTACAACAATAATTTTATCAGCTAATTTTAGAATCTGTTTTCCAACAGTTAAGTCATTTAATCTTTCAAAAGTATTCCAGATGCTATTGTATTGTATAAATGTATTATGCTGTGTAAGTACTAATGGTTTAGAATATTTTTTTGCCAATCTAGCTGCAATTAAAGAAGATAAATACGGATGACCATGTACATGTATCAAATCGCTAGATTTTATTGCTTCTGCAAATGTTCTGTAACTATTAAAATGTGGAACAGGGTAGGGAATTCCTAATCTAAAACCAATGTTGAATGAGTTATAACATTGGACCCTTATGCCATTGACCCTATACTTTCTGTACTTGAATAGCTTGCTTGTCAATACGTTAACATCATACTTTTTTTGAATTAGTCGCTTTCCTTGTTCATAAACAACCTTTTCAATTCCTCCGACATGAGGTAAAAAAGTATGCGTGACAACACACAAGTTAGATTGAGGCATTGCACTCCAACTGGATAATCACCTCGTAACTGATCTATTATAGTTTTATGGTAACTAATCAAAAAGAATAAAAAAATCAAATTAAATATTGAAATAATTATTTTTTTCTTTTTAAGATAAAGTATTTATTAATTGGATAAAGTATCCACCTGTAGCTTTGAGTTGAGGTTTTAGTTAAATGAATATTATTGCAGGTGGAGGTAAATATGGTTGTGAAGCAGTTGAATATCACCGCTCAAAGAAAATAGATTTTATATTAGTGGATAAGAACCCAGACTGTCTTGCAATTAAGAGATATGATCTTAAAACAGGTTTAAGTTCAGATGAACCATCTGAATCCTTTTTTCAAGGTGATATGAGTACAGTTTTAGAATTAATTCAAAAACATGATTTAGTCTACCTTTTTCCAACTGCTCCTATTCATGTAGCAGCCGAACTTGTTAAGTTAAAATTTAATCTTAGACCTTGGTCTGAAGCAATAAACGTGATTTTATCAAAAATTCCTTCTTCCGTTGTTCTTAAATCTGGAAGAGGCAATTTAATAGTGAGTTATAATCGAGACGAAGATTGTATCGACAAGTGTGAAACACCATCATTTTGTCCTTCAACAAACAAAAGTAAACCATGTTCAATGGATAAACTAATGAGATTTGCATATCCTCCAGGAATTTTTATAGTTAGTTATCAAATGGCTCCTGGAATGGGAGCATTAAAAATTAGTGAACTCTTAAGGTTTATTAATTCCGTGGAAAACGAAGAAAAATTTGTTGTCGCCACCACTTGCGATTGTCATGGTGTATTTTCTGCTTTTTATAAGGATTAATAACAAACTAAAGTTATTCAGAAAAAACGTGTCTGATAACACGATCCTTTTTTTATTAAACTATTTGTTTTTTCTAAATGCTTGAGTGTATATGTTTGAAGAAACTCCAGCTACTAATCCGCCTACAGCATCATTAGTTAGAGGACCCAGTTTTTTAAGAATTCCAGGTTTTGCTTGGTCAAATCTAGTGAATTCGAAGATTCCCCTTACTCCTGCAATGTAGTCCGCTATAGACAAACCTAATAATTCATCAGCTACTAATCCTGGTCGTCCCATAAATCTCTCTATTGACAAACCTGGAATCAAACCCTTTTCCGCATCTTCTTGGGCTCTAAAACATGCGACCTCTAAAGTGGAAACATTTACATCGGACATAGTCTCAAGAAATTCTTCTTCAAGAAGTTGAGCGGCTTTTTCTTCAGTTTCAATGCCTGGATGTGGAACAAAAAGTTCAAGTGCGGTTTCTATTAAATCCTTTAATGTGATTCCCTTCTTTTCAAAATATTCCAGTAATTGAGGGATTTTCTTTTTCATTTTAATCAATATACTTTTTTACTTTACAGTTTGACTTAAGCGTTATGCTTCAAAGTAAACCTTTATTAGCTCTGGTTGGATGAACCATCCAATAAAATGATGATTTAAAATGAATACAAAATACGTTCTTATCGGCATTATAATTGGAGTTCTAATAATTTCTGTTGTTGGGTTATACATGTTTTATCCGCAGTTGACTGGTGATTCAGGTGAATATATTGTGACAGTAGTAGATGATTCAGGAGTTGAAATTGGGTTGGAAGCATATCCTCAGAGCCTTATTTCCCTAGCACCAAGTATTACTGAAATTGTCTATGCTATCGATGCAGGTGATTTAGTCATTGGAGTTACCGACTTTGACAATTATCCTTATGATTTTTCGGCTTGGGTGCAAGCAGGTAACATGACTAGTGTTGGAAGTTTCAACGCCCCAAATCTTGAAGTAATAGCCTCTCTCGATCCAGATTTAATTTTAGCAACAGGAGGTGTCCTAGGCGAGACAATCACTACACTGAGAGATATGGGATACCCGGTTGTGGTATTGGATCCTACAACAATTAATGGTGTAATAGACAACATTGAATTAGCTGGAAAATTAACCAATAAAAATGATGAAGCAATAGCAATTATTGACGATATTAATGCGAGAATTGCAGCTGTAGAAACAACTGTAGCAACCGCGGATTCAATTCCCACAGTATACTATGAAGTTTGGTATGATCCTACATCACTTTGGACTTCAGGTTCACAATCATGGCAAAACGAACTAATAGAAATAGCCGGAGGCGTAAACCTTTTTGCAGACCAAGATCAGGAATATTTCTTATCAAGCGCTGAAGCAGTAATTACCAGAAATCCAGATCTAATGATTGTACCTGAAGAACATGGAGTGAATTTCTGGGGTAGTTTTGATACAATCAAAGATAGACCTGGTTGGGAGACAATAAGTGCATTACAAAATGACAGAATTTATGATATAGATTCTGACCTTATAGCTAGAGCTGGTCCTAGGATAGCAGAGACTATCGAAACATTAGCCGCAGTATTCCATCCAGAACTCTTTTAATTCTCCACCATATTTTTTGTGATCATGATGACCACCACTGAAGTCGAAAGCAATTTTTTTAGACGTGCTTCACGATGGAAAATCATTATAGTTTTATTATTTTTTGCTCTTCTATTAACAATCATAATCTCTTTGAATGTAGGTTACGCGCAAATTTCTTTCACCGATATTTTGTCGATACTTGGTGAACAATTTCCAATTTTGGATAACATAATAGATTCATCACTAATTACCCAACAAAACACAAGCATAATTCTACAAATACGCTTACCCCGAATTGTCGCAGGTGCATTAGTAGGTGCTGCATTAGCAGCATCAGGTGTCGTATACCAAGGAGTCTTTAAAAATCCCATGGCCGACTCCTATTTGTTGGGCGTTTCAGCTGGAGCAGCTGTGGGTGCATCAATTTCTATTTTATTTGGAGCAGGAATATCCATTTTTGGGTTCCGTCTTGTGCAAGTAGCAGCTTTCTTTGGAGCTCTCATAGCTATGTTTCTAGTATACAACATCTCACGAGTAGGAACACGAGTTCCCATAACAACTCTATTGCTGTCTGGAATCGCTGTAAACTTTTTTTTATATGCAATCGTTGCACTTGTAGAGGTAATAGCGGGAGATGAACTAACCGCAATTATTTTTTGGTTAATTGGTGGTTTCTCTAATGTTCTATGGTTTGATATCTTTTCAGTTACACCATTTATTCTAATCGGCATAACGCTTTCGTATTTCTATGCTCGTGCTCTAAACATGCTAGCATTAGGAGAAGAAACGGCCCAACATTTAGGTGTAAATGTCGAAAGAGTAAAAAAAATTCTTTTGGTTCTAGCCTCATTAATTACTGCGGCAGCAGTATCCTTAAGCGGACTGGTAGGTTTTGTAGGTCTAATGGTTCCACATATTACACGAATATTAATTGGACCAGATCACAGAATACTCCTTCCTGCATCAACAATAATGGGTGCAATCTTTTTAGTAATTTGTGATTCCGTGGCAAGAGTTATTGCAACTCCATTTGCATCCACTCTTGAATTGCCTGTAGGCATAATAACAATGCTAATAGGAGCTCCCTTCTTTATACTACTTTTCAAAAAGAAAAAGGAAAGTTATGCCCTCTGAGAGGTTAAAAAAATGGTTAAATTAACTGTTGATGGCATCGAATGTCGATATGGATCCACAAAAGTGCTAGACGATGTAAATCTTTCAGTTAAACCAGGTGATTTTGTTGGTATATTAGGACCTAACGGCTCTGGAAAAACCACTTTGTTAAAGAGTATAAGTCGTCTTCTCAAACCCAATAAAGGCGCTATTTTACTGGATGATGAGAATATTTATTCACTGGAAAGTGTTAAAGTTGCAAAGAAATTAGCTGTTGTTCCCCAAGATACTAGTATAGGCTTTAGTTTTAATGCGCTTGATATTGTTTTAATGGGCAGAAATCCCCATATGTCCCGTTTTCAAATGGAAAGCAAAAAGGATATGGCTATTACAAAAAGAGTTATGCTCTTAACCAATACGTGGCAGTTCGCAAATCGACCAATTAATGAGCTTAGTGGTGGAGAGAAACAAAGAGTAATAATTGCTCGTGCAATTGCTCAAGAACCAAAACTTCTATTATTAGATGAACCCCTCACGCATTTAGACATAATGAATCAGTTAGAAATAATGGATCTGGTGAAAAAGCTAAGTCTAAATGAGAAAATTATTATTTTAGCTGTTTTTCATGATCTAAATTTGGCTGCTAGATACTGTAATTCTGCAATATTGCTAAATAAAGGGAAAATATTTTCTGCAGGAACATTATCTGAAGTTTTGACGAGCAAGAATATAAAAAGTGTTTTTAATATTGATGCTATAGTTCAAAAACATTTAGTAACAAACTCAATTTTTGTAATTCCTTTATCACCACAAAAAACTCCTCAATATAGAATCTGTTCACTGCATTTGATTTCAGGAGCTGGAACCGGAACTGGATTAATGAAGGTTCTCATCGACGAAGGGTATCCTTTAACAGCTGGCGTTTTAAATGTGTTGGACACTGATTATGAAACAGCTAAACTCCTAAATATTCCCGTTACATCTGAGGCTCCATTCTCTCCAATAATGGAAAAAACTCACAAAAACAATTTTGAGATGATTAGAAAAGCAAGTGCAGTGGTTATTGCTTCGGTTCCGTTTGGTTATGGTAATTTACAAAACTTAAAAACTGCTCGAAAAGCACTTGAAAAGAAAATACCTGTTTATATCATTGATGAACTTCCGATTGAAAGAAGAGATTTTACAAACGGAATAGCCACAGAATTGTTTCATGATATGAAAAAAAATGGCGCAATATTTGTTAAAGATCAACATGAACTCTTAGCTTTGCTACATGTTTCTGATAAAAAACTGAAAACAAATCAAGAGACTAACAAGAGAATACTAACTCATCTAAAACCTAAGATGGCAAACCAGAAAAAAGAAGAAAACAACGAGGTTGAAAAAACTGACTCCTAAAAAAAATATGAAAGTTGCCGTAGCTTGGAGCGGTGGAAAAGATAGCTGTTTAGCATGTCATAAGGCCATTAAAGATGGTTATACAATTAGTAGTTTACTAATAATGATGGCTGATGAATCAACATCAAATTTTCATTTAATTAATTCCAACCTTTTGAATGATCAATCAAAATCGATTGATATCCCAATTATCAAACAGATAACATCACCCGATAGGTATGAAAAAAATTTTAGAGAAGCCCTTTTAGAATTGAAAAATAGAGGTGTTCAAGGATTAGTTACAGGTGATGTGTTTGATGTTGCATTACACGAGCCAGGCTGGTTGGATCGGATATGCAGTGAAGTTGGTTTAACTCCAATTAGACCTTTATGGCATCTTGATACAAAACAGATTTTGACCGAGTTTATAAACGAAGGATTCAAAGCAATAATTGTTCGAGTAAAAAGTACCCTGCTCGGTTTAGGATGGCTTGGCCGAGAAATTAATGAAAAATTCTTTAAGGATCTCCTCGAACTTGGTACAATTGATCCTTGTGGAGAACACGGCGAATTTCATTCATTTGTAATAGATGGTCCCATATTCAAAAATAGAATAGAAATATGCAAAAGTGAAAAAATAACAATAAATGGGTATGGACAATTGAAAATTAAAAACTATAAGATAAAATCTAAAGGAAAGTGAAATAACTGAAGAAAAAATTTGATATTTTGCTAGCCTGCAACGAATTAAAAGGTGAAGCATTTATATCTGAAATTGAAGGTAAAAATTCGCTGTTTGTTTGTACCATTGGAACCACAGAAACAGCTAAGATACCTGGAATATCAGCAGCTGGAGCAAATCCTGAAATTACTGATTATACTCCTCCTGCAGATGCTGAACTTCTACTTTTAGGTAAATGTAAATGCATTAATGGAGTACCAATAACTCCTAGTGGAATTCCGACTCCAGCGTTAATAACTATGTCAGCTTTAAAGCTGGCAAATATACCAGTACTGATTGCCAGTGGTGGATTAAAAATAAAACCACAAATTCCTTTTCTAGATTTGGGTGGATCTCCAGGAAATGACATAAGAACTGGGAACTCTGTGAAAAATGTGGAAGAGGTAATGCAAAGGGCAATAATCGCGGGAGAAAATCTGGCTAATACAACTGATTATCTTGTAATTGGGGAAAGCATACCTGGTGGAACAACAACTGCGCTTGGTGTCCTTTCAGCTATGGGAATACAAGCTAAAGGAAAAATCAGTAGTAGTATGCCTGAAAATCCCCATTTATTAAAAACAAATGTTGTTAATGCAGGATTAATTGCTGCAAAATTAACATTAGGCTGTCTTAAAGACGATCCAATAAAAGCAATCTCTTGTTTAGGTGATCCCATGATGCCCGCTTTAGCAGGTTTAGTAATAGGCGCAGCTGCTCAAGTACCTGTTCTGATGGCGGGAGGAACTCAAATGACTGCAGTTTTAGCCATAATCCAAGCGTTAAAACCTGATATTTTATGTAATGTAGCAATTGGTACAACTAGATGGATAATTCAAGATGAATCATCCGATATTAGATCAATTGTCACTCAAATTAACAATATACCAATATTAGCTGCAGATATCAATTTTCAATCGTCTCGATTTCCTGGTTTAAAAATTTATGAAACAGGTATCGTTAAAGAAGGTGTAGGAGCTGGTGGATCTACAATCGCTGCCATGGCAAGATTAAGTGGAGCTATCACAAAAGATATTCTTCTTCGTGAAGTTGAAAAGAATTATGAACTCTTAATGAGTAAGAAGTGAATCATGTAATGATTAAAGAGTTAAAGAATCTCCTCTCTTTTCTTACAGTCATACCAATAAGAATGGATAAAGATATACTATCAGATTGCGCAAAAGCTATGTTTCTATTCCCTTTGATAGGGGCTTTCATTGGTTTGCTTGCAGGTGTTTTTGGTTGGATTATTTTCCATTTCGTTCCAGAATCGATTGTTGGTGTATTAGTGCTAGGATTATTGTTGATTATTACTGGTCTGCACCATACGGATGGTTTGCTAGATTTTGGCGATGGAATAATGGCTCATGGTACACCTAAAAGAAAAATTGAAATAATGCATGACCAATTGACAGGTGCTGGTGGATTATCATTAGGTATTATGACTTTCTTAATTACAGCTCTTGCTTTTTCTGAATTAAATTCCGAATTTATAATCCAAAGTGTAATTGTTGTTGAGGTTTCAGCAAAACTTTCAATGGTAATAGGTGCATGGGTTGGAAAACCGATTCATAAAGGTATGAATACCACCTTTCTTGATTCAATGCATGGAAAAAAAGGAGCTCTCAGATTAACTGCAGCTCTAATAATTTCTTTTGGAATTGCTATACCATTGTTGTGGATTACAGGAATCGCAACTATATTGGCTGGTATTTTTGTAAGTTTGTTTATAGTATCTCTATCTCATAGCCAATTCAAAGGCGTTACTGGAGATGTTTTAGGAGCAACAAATGAACTTTCACGTATGACTTCTATTATCGTATTGCTGGCGATGGTTAGATGGGTGTAACTGCCTTAATAATGGCTGGAGGGAAAGGATCTCGAATGGATCTTTTTATCGAGAAGCCTTTAATCGAATTAGATGGTAAACCAATCATTACTTATGTTCTTGATTCATTAAAAAAAGCCAAAAATATTGATAGAATTATTGTAGCAATAAGTAGCAATACTCCTAAAACAGCTCAACTGCTTTCAAGATTAGATATATCTACAATTAAAACTCCAGGAAAAGAATATGTTTACGATATGGCATACGCCATTAGAAAGTTGACTCTTCAAACAGTATTGGTTATTGGATCTGATATTCCATTGATTACTAGCGAGATAATTGATCTAGTTGTAGAAAAATACAATGCCATTAAGAAATCTGCGCTTAGTGTTGTAGTCCCTTTGAGAGCTAGAACTAAACTAGGACTTAGCAGAGCATATGAATTTAATTTGGAAGGTGAAGAAGTTGTACCCGCTGGAATAAATATAATTGATGGAAATAAAATTAATAATGAGGAGTTAGACGAGGAAATTTTTCTATTAGATAAAAAAGAAGCGGCACTTAACATCAACACTAAAGCCGATTTAAAAATTGCCCAGAAATTAATCAAAATAAATCAGAATACTGAGAAAGCTGTTGATTTTAATGTTTGATGAAGTTTTAGAGTCTATATGGAGTCAAAAAGCAAAAAATGATTTCGTATATCCATTTTACGAAAAATATTGTATTTCAAACATACCTGCTCTGATTCTTGATCTGTTCAATTTAAAACATAAAAGAAACTCAAAAATCCAAGGTTTAAACAAAAATATAGGCCCTAAAAACGTTGATAAAATTATACTTTTTATTTTGGATGGTTTTGGATTAAATCAATTTGAACAATGCAACAAACGTAACGATTTTTTCAAAAGCTTCAATAAAAAAGGAACAGTCCTTCCTTTAACCAGCATCTATCCCTCACAAACAACCAATGCTCTAGCAACACTAAATACAGGATTAACACCACAAGAGCATGGACTTTTTGAATATTTTATTTATTTAAAAAAACCAGATATGATTATTAACACATTACGTTTTGAACCAATGAAATTAGAATATAAAAAATCTTTCAAAGAAAAAGGATTTAGTCCTGATATTTTATTCAAAGGAAAGACAATTCACAATATTTTAAACGAGAACGATATCAAATCGTTTTGTCATATGTACATACGAGATGCTTATAGACCTTGTTCAAAAATATTTTTTAAAGGAAGCAAAATTATTCCCTCACTTAAAGCATCAGATTTAATAATAAACTTAAGAAAAACAATTGAACAAACAAGAGGACCTGCTTTTTACTTTGTGCATTTAGGCAATTTAGATACAATAGCTCATCAATACGGCCCACAAAGTGAAGAATATAGTACGGAATTATCACAAATCATTTCTCTGCTCAAGAACAATTTGGTGAACAAGATTGATAATAAAATCTCAAAAGAGGCATTATTTATTCTTACATCCGATCACGGGGAATTAGATGTCATTCCAGAAAAAACAATATATCTAAATAATTTTCCTGAGATAATTAATAATCTACAAGTCAACAACAGGGGGGGTACTATAATGCCCTCAGGTAGCCCAAGAGATCTTTTTCTTCATGTAAAAAAAGAGAAATGTTTTGAAACTCAACAAATCTTAACAAAAAACCTGGGAAAGAAAGCAAAGATAATGAAAACAACCACCGCGATTAATACTGGCTTATTTGGAATTGGAAATGTTAGCAAAACGTTCTCTGAAAGAGTGGGTGATCTATTAGTTCTACCAAATCACAACGAGACTGTATGGTTTGAACATTTCAAAGGCATAAAGTTTGTTTCATTAGGTCATCATGGGGGATTAAATCAAGATGAAATGATAGTTCCTTTTATGATTTCCAAACTTAATGATTTAAAATAACATTCGAACAAATGTTTGATTATTTTTCTATTTGAGTCTTTAGTGACTTTTTATTTGAGCCATAATTATCATTTTATAATTATGAGCTCATGTTATTGAAGCAATAAGATAAGCCATTTCTTTTGTAACATTTTTCTCTAAAGATTTCACTTCAAATGGAGTCGAGTAGAGGGGGCAATCCAATACTAAAGTATGGAATTCCCCATTTTCACCTAAGGGATCAACATTTCCAATTTTTGAAAGAAATTTTGTGCTTGACTTTTTACTGATTACGAAACCCAACCACTTTTCTTCTAAAAATTTCAGATTAACCCCGGTAATTAATGCCTTGAACCCTGAATTGAAAATTTCATTGAAAAGTTTTGATGTGTCTCTTCCATAAAGTGGTTCAAGTAATTCTAATCCAGCTTTATTACATACCTCTTTTAATCCCAATAGATGAGCTTCAACATTTATGTCACCTCCAACTAGGATGTCAATTTCAAGCTTTCCGAGAGCATTTGGTAATGCATTCGCCTTGGAAAAATCAACTATTGTTAATTGTTTTCTCATGGATTTTGCTAGAATCTTTAAAGCTTCTATATTTTTGGCGTGTGGAGAAGGCCAAGGGAGTGTTGGAAGAAGAGTTATTAGATCTCTAACAATAATCCCTTGTTTTTCGGCAATATGCAAAGCAAAAAGTGAGTCTTTGCCTCCAGAAAAAAGAGCAGCAGCTTTCATTACTAAATCATCCTTTACAACCCTCTCCAAACAACTAAAAAAGCTATTTAAAAAAATAGGCGAAATCTAGATCGAAAGTAAAAAAATTTTTAAAATAAGAATCTCGTTAAATCTCTTAATCAATAAAAACTAGTATTTTTAGAAAATATTCATTCATTAGTAGTTCTAGTTTTTTTCCTATTTATTAATAATTCAACAATTTCGATAAAATCTCTTAAAATCTTGTACGTAACCCCCCAAACGATGTCATCTCCAAAAATGTATGCTGGAACTTTTCTATCTCCAAAATCTACTATTCCTCTATTACTTTCGATCTTTTCGAAAGAAACCCAAAAGAATCTATCTAGCTCTTTTTTATTAAGATCAATAGTCGGGCTCTCTTCTAAAAATACGATAAAAGGTAGAATTTTAAAGGTTCTTTTTGGTTTAGAACTAATAGTCTTTAGAACGCCTAAAAAACTACCTTCCTTAAGCTTAATGCTAGTTTCTTCAAATACTTCTCGAATTACAGTATCTTTTAAGTTTCTATCTTTTGGATCACGTTTTCCACCAGGAAATGCAATTTGTCCAGACCATGGATCTGATATTCTGTTAACACGTTTCACAAACAGAATTTCGTAATCTTCTAATGTTGATTTCAATATTATACTTACAGCTGCATTTGCATTATACTTTTCAGAAATCTTTCCAAGAATATCTGGTAAGCGTTTTATTAACTTTGAATTTAACACTTTATTCCACTTGGGGTTAATTTATTCTATGAAAATAAATCTATTATTAACTTAATAAAAGAAAAATATTTTTTTATAGAATACTTTTAAGCTGTCCAAAAAGAGTGAACATTCAAGTCTTTTCTTTGAAGTTGATTTCTAATAAATAATATAATATCCTGATCTTCCAAGTATCTTGGCCTATCTCTTTTTTCATGTATATGAATTCTTGTGTCTCTAAGTTTTTCTCCTTTTGGAAAATCAACGTATATATAACATTTGTTTTGAGTAGGCATGATTAATCTTAAACAAGTTAGTTCTTTATTTTTTGTTTTTCCATATTGATCTATACTGTAAACTATAGCTTTAGGTTTTAATTCATCAGCTAATTTTTTAAATTCAATCCAGTTTTTAACTCTTATTAGACTATTCAATATTACACCATCATTTTTCATCTGAGTACTGTGCCAGATTCTATCTATCACTTTTTTCTTTTTAGTTACATGTCTTTATGCTTATTAGTATGTTTTATTAACTAATTCCAGAACTTTATCAGAAGGTAATTGGATGAGTAATATGTGTCGGCCAGATTGGGATAGGTATTTTCTTGATCTTTGTGAGGCTGTATCAAAACGAGCTACTTGCAATCGTGGTAGATGTGGATGTGTAATTGTGAAAGATAAACGAATAATGACAACAGGTTATGTTGGAGCTCCTGCTGGTCTTGCTCATTGTGATGAAGCAGGTCATGATTTTCGTAAAGTTATAGATTTTAATGAAAAAACAACTCAACATTGTGTTCGAACTTTGCATGCTGAACAAAATGCAATTCTACAAGCAGCTAGATTTGGTATTCCTCTTGAAGGATCAACTCTATTCTGCAAAATGACCCCTTGTAGAACTTGTGCAATGATGATAATTAATGCTGGTATCAAACGAGTAGTTTGCGAAAAACGTTACCATGCAGACTCAGATACTATTGAATTATTTAGTCTAGCAGGAATTGAATTAGATATAAAGAATCATGAAGTTGAGAAGTATCGTAGTCAATAAAGAAGTTCCTAAAAATAATAATCTAAAATTCTATTGATTATCTCAAAATATCTTATTATTTTATTTTCTTCATGGTTTCAACTAATCTTTGTTTATTTTTGTCGGGTTTTTCTGGTCTAAGTAATTCTTTAACTAACTTGTTTTGTCTTTGGTATATGTGACAATTTTTTGAATGGAAAATTAGTTTACCAGTTTTTAGAGCAAAGTTTCCTCTGGAATTTATCTCATTAACGAATGCTTCATTAAATAATTGTAATCCAGCAATATTGGCAGGTAAACCAGCGTATGCATCCCATGATCTGAAATAACAAGTCATATGCATTTTTCCATCAAGTATTTCAGTGTCTATTATGCTCAAACAAGGTGGTTCATGTCTTTCTGAATGGAGCTGTTTTTTGATATCTTCTGGTAACCTAATCGCTAATGTTACTTGTCTGTCTCTTTTCTCTTCTAAATATCGCTTTACAGCTTCTTCTACCTGATCAACCGGGTCTCTGATCCTGGAACCATAAGTGTAAGTTTCATCTTGTTTCTCTCCACACCATAAATATGCAAGTGCATACCAATTGACATATTTCATATCACATGGTGCTTTGTCGCTAACTAGTGGGCGATTCTCAGGATGTCTTATCTCTATTGAGAGATTGAGTTTTTTTGTTTCAGTCACTTCTGAACCATAGCCTACTTGAAATGAATCTCCTTTATTCCAGATAGTGTTTAGGGTTTGAAACCATGCGTCTGGACAATCGAAAGCTGTGATTTTAATATGTTTCATAACAATTATCCCCTAGAAATGCAGTAATTTCTTAATTCCAAGAATAAATCTGGACCCATCAAAGATATAAGATTTGCACTTTCAACTAAAAATGAATAAAACTACTTCATTTCAAACTAGTAACTGAAAAACTATTTTTCTATTTTTAATTTAGAAATTCTAAATATCAATTAAGATAAAAAAAAATTGTTTTAGTATGGCATGCCGCCCATGCCACCCATGCCACCCATGCCGCCAGAAGGCATTGCAGGTGCTTTACTTCCTTTGATTGAAATCAAATCATCAATCTTTAAAATCATGTTTGCTGCTTCAGTAGCTGATTTAATAACTTGTTGTTTCACCCTTAGTGGTTCTAAAACATTCAAATCTAGCATATTTTTGATTTTTCCTGTTGTGACTTCAATACCATAATATTGATGTTTTGGTTTTTCATGTTCGGCTCTCAAAGCTACCATAATATCTATTGGATCTAATCCCGCATTTTCAGCTAAAGTCAAAGGAATTGCTTCTATTGCTTCTGCATATGCTTCAACAGCTAATTGTTCTCGTCCACCAACTTTAACCGCATAATTTCGCAAATTTTTAGCAAGTTCTGCTTCAGGTGCTCCACCACCAGCTGTAATTTTACCGTCCTCAACTGCATTTCTAACTACACAAAGAGCATCATGTACTGATCTTTCTGCTTCATCTATAATCTGACCAGATGCACCGCGAATGACAATTGTTACCGCTTTAGGATTTTTGCACTCTCTAATGTAAATTAATTTATCTTCTGCAACTTTAACTTCTTCAACTATTTTGGCTTCTCCTAGAGAATCTGAGTCCAAGTCCATTATGCTGCTAGTAACTTTACCTCCAGTTGCTCTCGCTAATTTTTCCATATCACTGCTACTAACACTCTTAATCGCTAAAATATTCTTTTTAGATAAAAAGTAGATTGCCATATCGTCTATACTTTTTTCGCTGAAAACAACGTTTGCGCCTGATTTACTTATTGCATCGACCATTTCTTGAATCATGCGCTCTTCTTCATCTAAAAAGAGTTGCATTTGATCAGGACTTTCTATATTGATTTTAGCATCAAATTCTGTTTTCTCAATTTCCAATTTAGCGTTTAATAAAGCTATTTTTGCATTCTTAACTATTTTGGGCATTTG
>Ga0255454_1001_pt1 | contig 24580 bp, 23 predicted proteins | sample ANMaggQBNCT01K10_FD_182653 | JGI IMG/M metagenome (GOLD analysis project Ga0255454, IMG submission 182653) | Sediment cell enrichment communities from methane seep in Santa Monica Basin, California, United Staets - ANME aggregate JGI... | ecosystem: Environmental > Aquatic > Marine > Cold seeps >... | reverse complement strand
TAACTCTTTATGGTTTAAATTCGCAGGCTGCTCTTGGAACTACTATGGGTTTGTTTTGGGAAGTCCCATTAATGCTCTCATTAGTCTACTTTGGTAAAAAGTTGGGTAAAAAAGGATTTTGGAAAAAATAGAAGGAAAAAAGAATGGAAAAGAAAAAACAATTTGGGGAGTTTATGACTTTGCTCAAAGAACTCAGAGAAAGCGACAAGATTTCGGCTGAAGAATTAAGAGATTATCGAAAAAATTGGGAGAACTATCCTCAAAACAGGAAAATTCTAATTGATACTCTAACAATTAAACGAACAAAATAAGTTAGATCATCACATGTACTAAGTAGAATCAAATACTGAAGTTAGTTAGGTCGATTATTAATTTTTAATCAATCGCGCCTGAAAAATTAGGTGAAGAAAAGGGATTTTTTCAACATCACTCGTAACCTTTTTCCCTTTTTTTCTAATATATTATTCACCACAGAAATTCATATTTCATTGAGAATGTCAACAGTTTATTTCCATATTTTTCGTTTCTTCAACATTTTAGCAGCTTCAGGTTTTTCTTTTTGCAATTCATTTATGACGATCCTTTTTATTGTGGATGTAACAACAGGAGGATCCAATTTGTAGAGTCTATTTTGCACCCTTCTTGCAACCTTATTTGCTAACTCTTCGTTTATTCCTATTTTATGTAGAGAATCAAGTATTTTTTGTGTTTTGAATTCTTCAATTAATCCAGATTTGTGTTCTACGCTTATTACAGGCGGTTTTGGTACGCTAATTGGCAAAGCTATAACTAGTTTTGCCTTGCTGCCTCTGATTTTCTCAAGCACTGACAAATCAGAGAATATTGTTATTACTTTGGTTTTTTCATCTATTCCTTTGACTTCGATTCGCTCTAATACTTCTTTGTTATCAAGAAAAATTGTTACAAAGTCACCTATTGCTAGATTCGAAGGCGTAACTTCATATTCTATTGGGATAGCGATTTTTCCTCTAGGCAATATTACGCTTAATCCTTCCTCTTTTGCTGACATGGCGAGATGGATGACTTTTCTATCCTGAGCAAGTTCTAACTCTATATCTCCTACTCCCCAATCTGTGATTAGCCGTCTCTTTACTCGTTTTATTATTGATTCTGTAGGAAGATCAGCAGGAAGCGTGAATTCACGTTCTGATAGTTCAGTTTTTAGCGAAGCGGGAACTCTTGGTTTTGAAGCTATATCAAATATTAGACGTTCATGAGGTAGTTTGATTGTAGTGTATGTTTTGCTTCCATGTCGAATCTCTTTTAATATTTCTGAGCTTTTTTTTGGGATTTTTGCTGCAATTTTGTCTCCAGTATTGACTCCCCAGACAACGAATATTGTTACTGTTAAAATCTGAATTACTCCTCCAAAGGTTGGCTGTCCGAAAATGTCGAGTAATCCTCCAGTGAAACCCCAAAAACCCAATCCTAGTGCTATTCCGATGAAGGATGGGAGTTTTTCGTTTGTGAAGAACCTGTAAATAACTGATAGTAGCATGACAGCAAAAAAAGCGATTGTTCCAGAAATCAAGCCTGTTAGTAATCCTGATAGGGAATCTATAAATATTTCAATCACTTTTTTTCAAGTTTTCCAATAACAAGTATTATTATAAAAACTTGTTTGTCTCTGCATTACCAGGGTTCAATTTCTATAAAAGGTAAGGATGAGGAGTTCATTAACGATATTAACCGTACTTTTCTTATTTTCTTCGTTTCCCTTGGGAAAAACAAATCAGAATCTAATCTTTCCCCCTTTTTCTTTGGGGCAAAAAATCGGAAAAAATAATGAGACTGGAGAAATTAGTGCATGATTGCGGAAAAAGGGAAATGTTCAGAAGTTCTCCACAAACGAGCAACACACGGCGTTTATAAAGGATATTTAAGCATCCGCTCCACTGTAAGAAGTGGTTTTTTAATGCCAAAGACTAAAGCCAATATAAAAATTCAAAATGTCGTTGCTTCTGGAACTCTGAACCAGAAAATTGATTTAAACGCTATTGTTAAGGGTTTTCCAGGCGTTGACTATCGTCCTGAAACGTTTCCAGGGTTAATATTTAAGCTTAGGAGACCGAAGACAACTACGTTGATTTTTAGCTCTGGTAAAATGATTTGTACAGGTGCAAAATCGGGAAAGGAATCCCATAGAGCAATTATGAAAGTTGTTAAAGAACTGGAAAAGGGAGGAATAATCATCATCAACAAGCCGGACGTGAAGGTTGTGAACATTGTTTCTTCTGTAAGTCTAGGCGGAAAGGTAGATTTGGAGAAGGCAGTTTACTCGCTTGAAAAATCGATGTATGAGCCAGAACAGTTTCCAGGCTTGATTTACAGGATGGACGAGCCTAAGGTGGTCATACTGATATTCGCAAGCGGGAACCTTGTCTGCACAGGAGCAAAGAAAGAACAGGACGTTTATGACGCAGTACATAAACTTCACGAAAATTTAGAGGAACAAAACCTCATATTCTACGAATAAAGCTTCGCCTAGGAAGAAATAGGCAATGATACAATCTTTATCTACACAGAAAACTTGTTAAACTTAACGAAAAAGAACCATGCACCCAAATCTCTGAATCTATTAACTTTATTTAAATGCTTGAAAAAAAGAAAAGAAAAAAATCTTTCAAATCTGATGATTGTAAAAAAAGAAGAGGAGAGTTGGCAGAAAAGCTAATCTGGGGTTGTTAGATTTAGTTGTTTCTTTAGGTTTTTGTATCTGTTTCTAACAGTAACTTCTGTTACTCCGGCTGCTTCGGCGATGTCTTTTTGTGTTTTCTTTTCACTGTTTTTAAGGCAGGCAATATAAAGAGCAGCGGCTGCTAATCCCATAGGATCTTTACCAGCGGCAGCACGTTTTTTTCGAGCCTCTCTAAGGATTTTTATAGCTACACCTTGTGTTGGGCCTGAGATGCCTGTTCGTTCAGCAATTTTAGAGACATAGGTTAGTGGATCAGCAATAGGCATGTGAATGTCTAATTCTCGAAGCAAAAGCCTGTAACATCTAGCAACATCTTTCTTATCTACTAGACTTGCTTCAGATATTTCACGCAACGTTCTTGGAGTTCCGCTGCCTCGACAAGCAGCATATAGAGCTGCAGCAGCTATAGCGGCAATGGATCTTCCTCGAACCAGTCCTTTGTCAAGGGCTTTTCGGTATATGACTGCGGCTTTTTCTTTGATCCGCTTGGGAATATAGACTTTATCGGATAATCGATCTAACTCGGCCATTGCTTGGGCTAGGTTTCTGTCAGTTGATGAGTGTACTCTTGATCGTATTTGCCATTTTCTCAACCGCCACATTTGTAATCTTGTTGCTAGGGGAAGTTTTCTACCAAAAGCGTCCCGATCCACCTGACTAATTGCAGTGGATAAACCTTTATCATGAACTGAATATGAAGTAGGTACACCAACACGGCTTCGTGAGGTTTTTTCTTCCTGGGTAAATGCGCGCCATTCTGGTCCTTTATCCATCATTTGTTCATACGAAACAAGGCCGCAACCCCCACAGACGGTTTCCCTTGTATCGTAATCATGAATCTGGTTTGGGCTACCGCATTCTTTGCATCTATCAACTTGGCGAGAGTGGGGACCAGTTTGTTTTTTACTCATTTTTTTTGCTCCATTAATAAAGCGCAGAACCTGTGTCATGTCTCTTAATTATTGAGAGAAAATAGTGCTTGGATCCACTTTATACTTTTGTTGGACATAACGATTTAATCCCTTGCTTACATAAATCCTGCCGTCACTTTGTTCATTTACGAACCTTTCTGTTTCTAATGTTTTCAGATCCTCGGGTTCCACAGAAGCTATTCCGTACCTTGTTTTTCTAAGAGACAACACATCATGATTATCGTGGATTATTGGCATACTGCTTGCTGATTTTATGGCTGATTCTGTCAAGAAATCTGATGCGTTATGATTGTGTATAAGATCTATGTCATAGTCTCTCACTGTATCTTTAATGTCTCTTCCCGTATTTTTTCGGTCTAGTTTTATGAATTCCTTGAAGAGTTCATCTCCGTAACCGTAAAATTCAGTTAAAGTTCTACTTAAATATGCGAAAAAGACTTCGATTTCATCCCCGAATTTGTTTTTGAATCCTTGAGCGTACTTCAAAGCTCTTATGCAAGGTTGATGCTCTAAAAATAAAATTTTCGTTTTTGCCAAACTAAATAACCATCGAGTACCTCCTCTGTACGATTGGTGATTAGTATATATTTTGCCAAAAGTTTTGGCGTAATCTTATTAAGAGGCAGCTAATATTTCGTTGTTGGCGAATAAAGAATGTCACAAAAAACAGAAGATATTGGCGAAATAATGCTCAAAATGATAGATAAGCTTGCGGGAAAAGAGTCAAATCTTAAACTAAGTTTTCAAGACCTTACACTGGATGCGGGCCCAGCTAAAATCAAACTGAACGGATCCATTGTTTTAGACGTTGTTTATGTTGAAGATACCAAGTAGTTTTTTCCCTGAGCGGACTAAAAAGTGCAGTTTCCAACATGGATAACTCAAGTACTTAAATCTGGAGAAGTCACCGTTTCCACGGGAGACGTTAAGGCGCTTCAACTTAGAGTAGAAACCAAAAAGATCGACCTTGATATAGTCGACAAAGAATTTCTAAAGACGGCTTTGAAAGGTGGAAAACAAAGGAGTTCTCTGCTGGATATGCTTGGATTGCTCAAGAATATTGCCAAGGAACTAAAAGATGAAGGGTATACTATAACAATTTCTTATCAAGGTAAAACCGTCGTAACTTTAGGTTCAGAAGCTGCCCCTAGTTTTTCTCGGGTAGTTACTAGAACAAACGCCGTAGAAATTAACGACCTTAGAAAATTATTGCAAATGTCTCTTTAACTCTTTGTTGTGTGCTTTAGAGAATCTGAAGAATTATATAAGATTGAATCGTGTATACTGCTCTTTTTTATGTGGGTTTTGAAATCATTAGTGCTTCTTGAAACGCAAGTTGGGTTGGGGTGGATTAAAATTTAATCTCTCTTTATTCAAGCGGTATTCTAAGCGTTAGGTAATGTGCAACAACACCGATTGCCCAAAAGCTCATAGGAAGCAAAAACCATGGAATCTCGAATATTAGCTTACTACCCGTAAACAGCCAGAGTAGGGATAACCCAATGTTTACCACTACGTAAACGATAAGATGCATGTAGAACGCATTTTTTACGTCAGCCCTAATCTTTGCTTTGCGTCTTAATTCTTCATCAGACAATTAACAATCTCCGAGACCAATAGTATGCTCTTAATATTTAAATTTTCAACACAGGTATCTATTTTTGTTTTCAAAAAAAATTTTCACTTGTGATGCAATACCATTTTAAAACTACAGCATGTGCCTTTTCTTTTCCCCTTCCCTTTTCAAATCTCATTTTGCGTTATTTTTTTTTTGATTAAATTTTAATACCAACCATTCCATAAATTATATATTAAAGAAAAAAAATTGGGATTAACTTAGCTTCAGAGAGATTAACGATGAAAGTTCTGTTCATTGAACCGCCTAAGGATGTATGGTTCGTTATGGGCGAGTATCTGCCACCGCCATACGGAATTATCCAACTTGCAGCTTATCTTGAAAGAGAAGTCAAAAACGTAGAGATTAAGGTGTTGGATTGTAACGCTCAACAGATCGATTGGAAGGGTATGGAACAGCAGATTGAATACTTCAATCCAGATATTGTAGCTTGCAGTGCATTGGCAACATGCAACACATACACAGTTCTGAGAACATTAGAGACTGCAAAAAGAGTTAATCCAAATGTTATAACTGTCGCTGGTGGTCAACATTTTACGGCAACAGCCCAAGAAAGTTTGGAAGCATACCCTGAAATCGACGTTATCGTGCGAGGAGAGGGTGAAATAACCTTTGCAGACCTTGTGAAAAAAGTAGATGGAGGATCACCATTTTCAAAAATAAAGGGACTATCCTTCAGACATAACGGAGAGATTTCACATAATCCTATTAGGCCTCTAATCGAGGATCTTAACGATTTACCATATCCAGGATACCATTTTGTTAAAGATTTAGTTCATAAGTATCATTTTAGCGCAATGTCTGGTCTTAGGATGCCATATGCCTTAATTGAGGGATCTAGGGGTTGTCCGCATCGTTGCACGTTTTGTTCTCAATGGTGTTTCTGGCAAGGTTTATGGCGAAAGAAGTCCCCTAAACGTATTGCGGATGAAATAGAATATTGTTTCCAGAATTATGGAAGTCGGTTCATTTGGTTGACGGATGATAATTTCGGAGTAGGAAAAAGGGCTAATGAACTAGCCAACGAAATTATACAGAAAGGGATTTCTTAAGATTTGATGTGGTTTACCCAAGCAAGATGTGATGATATCATCAAACACCAAGACACCCTGCCTAAATTGCGGAAGTCAGGTCTCCGTTGGGTCCTTTTGGGAGTTGAAAACTCAAATCAATCAACGCTTGAAACCTTCAGGAAGAATATTACTCCTGAAGATGCTAAGAAAGCGGTTAAACTCCTAAAAAAGAATGACATTTTCGGGCAAGCGATGTTCATAATAGGTGAACGCAAAGATACAGCGGAGTCAATTGCGGAATCAAGAAAGTTCATTAACGAGTTGGATCCAGACTTTGTCATATTCGCTATTCTTACACCATTCCCTGGAACTGAACTTTTCGAAGAAGCAAAAGAGAATATGTGGATAGAAGACTCTAATTGGAACAATTATGATATGGCGCATGCAATAATGCCAACGGAAACTTTGTCAAGGAAAGACGTGCAGGAAGAACTCTACAAATGTTATAAAAGCTTTTATGGTTCATGGAAAAGAAGATTTCAAGGATTATTTTCTAGAAATGAATTGAAAAGAAGAGTTTACTGGCATATGTTAAGTCAAGGCATAATTAAACAACTTAGAGACCTTTTTTAGAACTTACGTGTAGATTTCCAATTTTTCGAGAAAACATGTCTTCGGAAAAAATTCATTAATTTCACTTTTATTTTGATTTTTATTGAAAAATTTTATGATATGAAGTTGTTAGATCTTTATGAAAACCTTTTAATAAGATATAGTTCTGTGTAGAACTACTTTCTTTTAAGGGGAGCCTCATCTTTGAACCAGAAACAAGTAATAACCCTCATCTCAAGAATCCGAAGAAGAACTAACGAGTTAGTAATAATTAAACTCAAAGAGAACGGGTTAAAAAATTTTTCACCATCACATGGAGATATAATCTTTTCCCTATTAGAGAATGAAAAATTAACAATGAAGGAGATATCTAATAAAATCGATAGAAAAAAAAACACAGTAACAGTTCTAATAGAGAAACTAGTAAACTTAGGCTATGTGGAAAAAAGAGTATGTCTCATTGACAAGAGAGCTTGTTTCATTTCTCTTACTGAAAAAGGTATTCAACTAAAAAACATATTTGTTGATATATCAGATGAACTTTTAAAAAAAACCTATTCAGGTCTTAGTATCAAAGATAAAGAAAATGGATTAAAGTTCCTCAAAACAATTTACGAAAACATTTCCTGAGTTAAAAACGGAGAATAAGATCTAAATTATGAAAAAAAAATCGAGAAAAACCTGGGATCTGTGGTATTTGCAGTGCAGGTTGTGGAATAATTGCTACATATGAGGGAGATTAAATTGTGTCGGTTAGACCTGATGAAAATTCTCCAATTGGACATATTTGTAGAATTGGAGAGCATTCTCCTGCTATTATTTATTCTAAAAACCGGTTGAAGTATCCCATGAAAAGAATTGGTCCAAAAGGATCATTTGATTTTGAAAGAATTAGTTGGGATGAAGCCTATAATATCATAGTAAACCGTTTGAATTTGATTAAAGAAAAATATGGTCCTGAGGCAACTGCTATCTATACTGGAGTAGGAAGCTTCGAGAGAGCTTGTTGTGATATTTATCAACCCAAAGATGTAGCAGTTTCTTCCACGTGTAGTGTATTGTTTCCATTTGGATCTCCTAATGCAATGGGTGTTGGAGCTCTTTGTTATGTGTCGTACGGAATGATAGCTCCTCATCTTACAATGGGAAAAATGTTAATTGATATGTATAATGATATAGAAAATTCTGAGTTAATTGTGGTTTGGGGTACTAATCCAGCTACTAATCTTCCCCCTGTAGATTTAGAACGAATGCTGGCTGCTAAAAGTCGAGGAGCAGAAATCATCATTATTGATCCAAGGAAAACTCAAACAGTTAAGCTTTCAGAGGGCCAATGGATTCCAATAAGACCAGGAACTGATGGTGCTCTTGCACTTGGTATGTGTAATGTAATCATAGAGGAAGAACTATACGATGAAGCTTTTGTTTCAAATTGGGTTCACGGTTTTAAGGAATTTTCCAAATATGTTCAGCATTTTCGACCTGAGGTCGTAGAGGATATAACTGGTGTTTCAAGTAAAACTGTTGTAGAATTAGCTAGAAAGATTTCTCAAGCTAGTGGTGCTAGTAAATTGATGTACACTGGCATGGAATATAGTGCTTCAGGAGTACAAGGAATTAGAGCATCAATTATTTTATGGGCTCTAGCTGGTCAACTTGACGTTCCAGGCGGAATGAATTTTCGCATGTCTCAAAACAGTTTTAGAATAAATCCTGATAATCACGTAAAAAATCCTGGTAACCTCAATAAAAGAATTGGGAACGAAAATTTTCCAATTTATATAAAATACCGAGATGAAGCACATGCAATCTCCCTTCCCAAATCAGTTCTTAATGGAGATCCCTACAGCATAAAATCTCTGATCCTTCTGGGAGGTTCCATTATTACATCCTGGCCAAACCCTGATCTATGGAAAAAAACATTAAATTCGTTAGACTTTTTAGTTTGCATTGATCGTCAACTCACAGCAGATTCAGCTTATGCCGACATTATTCTTCCGGCGTCCACATATTATGAAATTGTTTCATATGTAGTATATGGCTCACTCTTTAAGATCCGAGAAAGGATGATTTCTCCAATAGGAGAATCCCGAAGCGACATATTCATATTAGCTGAACTAGCAAAAAGATTAGGTTATGGTCATCTTTATCCTCAAAATGAGGAAGAACTTCTTCAACATGCTCTTGTTGGATCAGGTTATACTCTAGAACAAGTGAAGGAATTAGGCGGTATTGTCACTAAACCGACAACAATTATGCAATATAAAAAATGGGAAAAAGGATTGTTGCGCAAGGATGGAAAACCTGGTTTTGATACACCCACAGGAAAACTTGAAATTCTATCATCAGTTCTCGAGGAGTATGGCTATGATCCACTACCAAAATATACAGAGCCTCCTGAAAGCCCAATTTCCAGACCCGATTTAGCTAAAAAATATCCTTTGGTGTTTAATTCAGGTAGTCGTACCCGATCAAGTATACATACTCAACATCATGGAATCAAAGGTTTAAACAAAAATCATATAGAACCTACAGTTCTTATCAATAGTTCAGATGCCCGAGAAAGAAAAATTAAAAATGGGCAAATGGTTCAAATTCGTACTCCAAGAGGAGCGGTAAACATGCGGGCAATAGTTACAGATGACATAATTAAAGGGGCAATTGATGCAAACCACGCATGTGGAAGCCCAATAGGTCCAAAATCTTGGAAGAATACAAATGTTAATGTTCTTACTGATATTAAACAATTTGATCCAATTTCAGGATTTCCAATATATAAATCATTATTATGTCAAGTTGAAAAACTCGATAAATCAACAAGATCTTCAGAAATAATAACTGACGAAATAACTGAAGACGAACTAAAATATACCAAATTTTCAACTCCTCAGCATTCAATATACTTAGATTATAATGCTACAACCCCATTATCTATGTCAGTAAAACAGTCAATGAGAGAAGTAATGGAAATTTATTCTAATCCTTCTAGTATTCACAAAGGAGGAAAGATTGCTCGTTCATTAATGGAAACAGCTAGAAGACAAGTTGCCCAAGCAATTAATTGTACAGCTAAACGTATAATTTTTACAGGAAGTGGTTCTGAAGCAAATAATCTAGCTATTAAAGGTGTAGTTTATTTAGATAAAAAGAATCGCAAACATATTATAACTTCCAAAATTGAACATCCTTCGGTTATTGAAGTCTATAAAGAACTCGAAAAGAAAGGATTTAAAGTAACGTATCTTGATGTTGATAAATCTGGTAGAATAAATCCTGATGATCTAAGAAATTCAATCGATGAAAATACTGTTTTAGTCAGTTTAATGATGGTAAATAATATCACTGGCGTAATTCAACCAATAAAAGAACTTGTTGAAATCTCTCATAAATATGATGTTCTATTTCATACTGACGCAGTTCAAGCTTTTGGAAAAATTGAACTTGATGTTTCAAAATTGAATGTTGATCTTTTAACTCTATCTGCCCATAAAATTCAAGGTCCTAAAGGTGTCGGAGCTCTCTATAGAAGAAAGTGTGTAAAGATTGAACCGCTTATTTCTGGTGGAGGTCAGGAATTTGGACTAAGATCAGGAACTGAGAATCTTATTGGAATAGTTGGATTTGGAAAAGCCGCAGAAGCTATTCCTAATTCTCTAAAAAAAATGGAGAGACTAGCTTCAATTCGTGATTTTTTGGAAGATGGATTATCTTCAATATTCGATAATTATTTTATAAATGGAAAAGAATCTGAACGTGTAGCAAACACGTCGAACGTAACTCTGCCAGGATATAGAGGTGAGTCCATTTTGTTAGCTATGAGCAGGCGAGGTATTTTCTTTTCTTCAGGATCAGCATGTAGTGCTGGATCTGCTAAACCTTCTTATGTCTTACTTGCAATGGGGTTAACAGAAGAAGAAGTCCATTGTTCATTACGTTTTTCTTTAAGTATCGATCAAACTAAAGAAGATATTGAAAAATTATTCGCAGAATTGCAGCTTATAGTAAAAAATTCGAAGAATATAATTAAATTTGTTCCATGTAGATGAGGTTTTTAATAAATGGTAACGCAAACAATTAATCATGCAATTGAAAAAACACAGTTTTTAGAAGATTTTAAAAATGATGTTTTGGTTGGTTTGTCAAATTTCAGAAAAAGTCTTCCTTGTAAATACATTTACGATGAAGAAGGAAGCCAACTATTCAAAAAAATAACAAAGCTTCCAGAATATTATCTCTCAAGATCAGAACTTCAAATCTTCTCTGAGAATGGTGATTTTTTTGGAAAACTACTGAAAAATTTATTATGCAATGTTGTTGAATTCGGAGTTGGTGATGGTCAAAAAACTAGAATTCTTCTAAAACATCTTACTGACAATAAAGTAGCTTTTCGATTTTATCCAATTGATATTTCTTCGAGTGCAATGAATGAATTAATAGCTACCCTTAAAATTGATTTCACAGATTTGGAATCAACTGGACTTGTTGCTGATTATTCCTGTGATTTAACATGTTTGAGCAATATGAAAACTGGTACTAATTTTGTTTTATTCTTGGGATCTAATATTGGAAATATGGATTTCAATCAATCTATTAATTTTCTAAGAAGAATTCGAAGATCTTTAAAAATCGGGGATTACTTGCTCATCGGATTTGATCTAAAAAAAGATGTTGCGTTAATTCAGAAGGCTTACAATGATTCTCAAGGAATAAGCGAAAAATTCAACAAGAATTTACTTTATCGAATAAATAAAGAATTAGGAGGTAATTTTGACCTTAATCTGTTTAGTTATTCATCTATTTATGATGTAAAAGAAGGAGCAATAGTGAGTAATTTGATAAGCAAAAAACAACAAACTATAGAAATTAAATCTTTGAATAAAGTATTTTCATTTTCAAAAGGTGAGACAATTCATACCGAATCATCCTATAAGTATAATCAAAATGACATCTGCTATTTAGCTAGAAAATCTGGTTTTTCAATTATACAAAACCTTTTTGATAACCAACATTTCTTTACCAACTCGATTTGGCAACTAAAATAAATTATGATAGAAATTGCAAATATGACCTCAATAGAAACCTAATTATTTTTAATAATCAACTGAAAAAAGATCTTTAGAGAATTTACTATCAATATTTTACGATATTCCCTTAATTAAAACTCCTCGTAATGGTGAAATTTAAGGTTTAGAACAGCTTAGAAAATGTTTAATAAATCAAAGAAATACGCTAAATAAAATGAATACTAAAATTATTTTGTTTATTTTTAAAAAAAAAATAAATAAAGGGTGGTTATTTTACCCTTTTAGGGTCCACCAGAACCATCCTTTGGCTTTGATGCCGATATTACGTCATCAATTCGCATTATCATAGCAGCGGATTCAGCAGCTGATTTTATTGCTTGTATTTTGACTACAGATGGTTCAATAACTCCTTTCTCAATACTATCCATAATTTTGCCTTTGAATACATTGACGCCTTTGTATTTTCCTTTAGTTTTTTCATGGGCAGCTCTTAACTCCACAATTATGTCTATTGATTGTAAACCTGCATTTTCAGCTAAAGTTTTAGGGATTATTTCAACTGCATCAGCAAAAGCCTCTATTGCTAATTGCTCTCTTCCTCCAATTTTTGGAGCATATTTGCGTAGTTCTTTCGAAACTTCAACCTCGACAGCTCCTCCTCCTGCAACGATTTTGTTATTTTCTATAACGTCTGATACAACTGATAGTGAATCATGTATTGCTCTTTCAGCTTCGTCAACTAATCTTTCAAGTCCAGCTCGAATCAATATTGCTACTGCGTGGGGATCTTTGCATTTTTCGACGAATATCATTTTGTCATCTCCTATTTTTCTCTCCTCTACTAAGCCAGCTTTTCCTAAATCTCCTGATTTTATGTCATCTAAGTTAGAGATGATTTTTCCACCGGTTGCTCTTGAAAGTTTTTCCATATCTGACTCTTTAATTCTTCTTGCTGCAATTATTCCGTCTTTTGCTAGGAAGTGTTGAACCATGTCGTCTATACCTTTCTGGCAAAATACAACATTTGCTCCTGAAGTCTTTATTTTCTTTGCCATTTCCTTTAAGTTATTTGTTTCTTGATCTAAGAAGGCTTTCATTTGACTTGGGTCTCTAATTCGAATTTCAGCACTCATTTCAGTTTTTTCGATTTCAAGCGCTGAATCTAATAGCGCAATTTTTGCTTTTTCAGCTTTTTTTGGCATTCCAGAATGGACGATTTCTTTATCAATAATTATGCCGTTTACAAGCTTGGTTTCCAAAAGACTCTTGCCAGTTTTTTTAACAAGTTGAATGTTATCAATATCTGCTATTTTCTTGTCTCCACGATCTTCGGTAATCTGCATAACAGAATCTATGGATATTTCTGCTAGATGCTCTCTAGCTCCACCTACTGCTTTACTAGCAATTGAAGTTAAAGCAACTTTTAGTAGAGTTTTTCGATCTTTAATATCGACTGGAATTGATACTTTGTTTACAATTTCAATTGCTTTTTGTGCTGCTTTTCTATATCCACTTACTATCATGATCGGATGGATATTTTGGTCAAGTAACTCTTCACCTTTTTTGAGAAGTTCACTTGCTAAAACTACGGTTGTAGTGGTTCCATCACCAACCATGTCATCTTGTGTTTTTGCGATTTCCACCATCATTTTTGCTGCTGGATGTTCTACATCAATTTCGTCTAAAATTGCTGCACCGTCATTTGTTATTGTTATATCACCTAAACCATCAATAAGCATTTTATCCATGCCTCGGGGTCCAAGTGTAGTTTTTAAAACTTCGCCGATTACTTTGGCAGCAGTTATGTTATTTCTTTGTGCTTCTTTTCCTTTGCTTCGGGTTGTTCCCTCTTTTAAAATTAATACTGGTTGTCCTGAACCTGTTGTTGTTAAATAGGCCATTTTATTTCACTTTTTCCTAATAGAACCTTATTCTAATCGGAAATATGCAAAATCTCAACGGAAATATAAACTTTTACCTTGTAAATCTTACGTGTATACTTACATATATGGAAGAAAATTTTTTATCTTAGAATTCATGTCTTTCTTTATAATATGATTAACAATTTTTTTATATTTTGTTAAGAATTGTGCTTGAATTCTTGCACAATGTTTAAGCTAAAGAAGTTATTGACTTATTACTATAGTGTAAATAAATGGAGAGAATGTTTTATCAGTCCTAGAAAGAGAAGTCCTAGAAACGCTAAGAACAAATTTGGTATGAGAAGCTGTCCAGTTACTTTAGGAGATGAATACAGCGTGGAAATCCGTCAGATGAGTCCAAAGGGAGAGGGTATAGCTCGCGTGAAAGGATTCCTTGTCTTTATTGCTAATTCTAAAATCGGAGATCGCTTGAAAGTTAAAATCATCAATCTGAATTCGATTAGTGCTAATGCGGAAATAGTCACTCGATTCTAGTATACAAAACCAAAAATTTTTTTATTGTTAGTTCATTTTTTATCCATAATGGTTTAATTCTACAAGTTTTCTTGTAATTGTTTTAGTGTTAATGTTGATAGTTAAAGTTCTTTTTTTTACAAGTCTAAGAGAGATAACAGGAATAAAAGAGAAAATAGTAGAATTAGCATCAATGGATGAAATGACAATAGATATAGTTCTTGAAGTATTAAAGAATCGATATGGCAAATCTTTTGTGGAATATATTTATGATTCCAAAACTAACAATGTTAGAGGGTTTCTCCAGTTTCTGGTAAATGGAAAACGCGTCCCGTCTCCAAATGTGTTAATGACAAAACTCAATGATGGTGATGTTTTAGCCATTTTGCCTCCAGTTGGAGGGGGTTAACTAATAATTAAACTGTTTTTTAGAATGCCCAAAAAGGTGTTTTTTTCCGCATAAATTCTGCATATTCTTGAATTAGTTTTTGTTCATCAATTGTTAGATTATCTGAATGTTTTGTCAATAGTATCTTTGCATCTTCTTCTGGAATTCGTACATAAAGCGTGTCTTTTTCAAATATATGTCTTCCAAAAATAGGTTTTTCCATTGATATGGCTACCTCCATGCCTTTTGTTGCTTTGGATACTGCTTTTCCTTTATCTTGGATTTGTTGCACTCCTCCTAAAACTGCTCCATCTTCCAATCTGATTAAAGAATATTTCTTGAATATTCTACCTTCCAGAATTTCAACACCAAAGATTGCCGGTTTAGCTCTCCTAAAAACATAACCTGGCAATACCTTGATTTTCCCTGGTTTAACCAGCTTTTCAAATTCTTGCTCGCTTCTTGACTCTCTTTTAGATCTTAGCCAATCCAAATATTGATCTATCAAATTATAAATTATTGGTTCTCTAAAAATCTTAACGCCAATGTTTAGAGCACTTTCTTCTGCGTCAGGTAGAACTTTTACATTAAAAGCTAAAATAACTCCAAGTAATGAATCATATGACTTGACTACTGAAGCCTCTGTTATATCTCGTTTTGAAACATCGCCAACATCTGCAATTTTAACCTTTACATCATTTTGTTTTAGAATTTCTGAGATAGCTTCTAATGAACCTAACGTGTCAGCTTTTAATACAATACCTTTAGCTTCTGTATCTATTCTTATTTTTCCAATTTCTTCTGCAACTTGTTTTACGTACTTTTCTGGTTTTTCTCCCAAAGGAACAGCATATAATGGTGCTCCAGCTAAGGCTCCTTCTAATCCTGGAGCAACTATTTTTACTCCTGAAGCTGCATAGACAAAGTTAACTGATGAGAATTTGTCTCTTGGATCTCTTATTTCATCTAAAGGTTTAGGAACCAGTATTGCTCTGATATGAGTTGTTATTGGTTTTTCTTTTCCACCTATGACGATAAGATCATCTTTTTTTAATGTCCCATCATAGATTATTGTATTTAGTGTTAGACCCAAACCGGCCTCTTCTTTTATTTCTAATACTGATCCCTTGGCGGCTCCTTTTGTGGTTTTTAATCTTTTTTTGAGGTATGATTGAGTTAGACCAACTAGAACCATTAGTAGCTCATTTAGTCCTTCACCAGTTTTCGCGCTTGTAGGTATTAACGCGATTGTTGTTTCGAAATCTTTTATCTTGTCAAATCGGTCTGTGTTTTTTCCGTGACGAGAGAAAGTGCCCATGATCTCATATAGTTTATTGTCTAAGGCTTCCTTGACATATTTTCCTTGACTAGAATACGATTTTAAAAAAGGGGTTGAAGGTTGAGCTTTCCAGCCTGGAATGCGATCTATTTTGTTTGCAGCAACGATGAAAGGAGTTTTTTTCGCCTTCAGAATTTCAATACACTCAAGTGTTTGAGCTTCAAATCCTTTTAATATATCAACAACAAGAATTGCGATGTCAGCTACGCTGCCACCTCTTCGTCTTAAATTGGTGAAAGCTTCATGACCCGGTGTGTCTACAATTAATAGACCTGGAATCTGAATATCTCCTTTTAGAGATGAAAGTAGTGGACCTATTAGCTTTTTTATGGTTTCAACCGGAAAAAAACTTGCTCCTATGTGTTGTGTAATTCCTCCCGCTTCTCTAGCCTGAACAGTGGTTTTTCTAATTCTATCTAATAGTAGAGTTTTTCCGGTATCTACATGACCAAGTACACAAACTATAGGTTGACGGATAGGCATCTGAGTTCTTTCTCACTTTCTTATTAATCAAACTAGTTAATCCAAAATAATATTGCTTTAGTTTATAAACACTAAGTTATATTTTGAAACATTGAATTTTTTTATTATGAAAAAGGATGTTTGATTATCTATTCTTTTGGTTTTATAATAATCATAAATAAACCGAGGAGCAGAATTATTAATCCCAAAAAACCAAAAAGACCCGTAAAAACTCCCAAAGCATTAGTGCTTGTGAATGTGAAATAGAGGAATAAACCTCCAATAATAACCACCAAGATTCCAAACAATTTCTCTGACTTTGAAAACCAGAAGCTTTCTTCACTCATATCAATTTTCTCCCTTAAAATACCATTATAATTCTTAAATTAAATAATAAGAGTTATTTTTAATTTTCTCTCGAAAGTTAGTTTATTTGAGTTTTGTTGGTAGATATTTATCCACAATGTATGTTAAACCATAACGAGCATAAGCTTCTAGTTCTGCTTTTCGTTTTATTTTTAGGAAAATTTTGATTTCTTTTTGCCAAAGTGGATCTTCTTGATATCTTGGATCTTTTTGAAGTTCGCGGAGCCTTTTTATATCTACTTCATCTAGTGGATCTGACGGTAGTTTATATTTTACAATATCAGATGCCCAGACTCCGCTCCACTTGGCATCTGGAGTGTTTAGATTTCTAAGATGAGCAGCATTTGCTGATCCAGATATTATTACCATAGCTATATGCATTCCCCAGGGATCCCCATCAGTGAAAATGTATACGGGAATTTTTAGTTCATCGGAGAGCCTTCTAAGAAAATATCTTGTCTGTCTTGGAGCTTGCCCAGAAGTTAACACTAAAATCGATTTATGTTTTGTATGAACATTTTCTTCGATAAATCTTGTAAATAAACCACCTTTTTCTATGGCAATAATTTTATCTGCTGAGGTATTAGTAAACTTGGAAGTAGTCAAAGCTGGACCGATTAGTACTCCATCTGGATGAGCAGACAGATTTAGCGTTTTTCCTTCATATCCGGGAACTGTGTATTCTATAGTTAGATCACCAAAAACGGCTGAACGCTCTTCTGGGAATATGTGAAATTCTTCTCTTGCGTGTCCAGTTACAGTTTCTAAATCTGTTATTATGTTATTTGATTCCTGCTGATTCTTGAAAGTCATGTTGTAGGCTTGTGCAGAATAATAAACATCTCTTAAAGTTGAGGTTTTTCGGTGAAAAGTAAGCTCGTTTGAAAATAATGCTGCCCAAGCTAATTGAGTAAAAGGTTTTACGTGACGAATATTTCTTGCACTTCTGGTTACTGTCTTTCCCCCTAAAATATACTGGCGAAGATGGGGATCATAGTTTATGTTCTCTGTAGATCGACTAGGCATATTTATGGAAGGAAAAACTCCGCTATCTAATTGATTATACATCTGGGTGCCTAGCTTCTTCAAACTGCCCATTATTTCTGTTTCTTTTTCTGCAACTTTAGTCTTATTCTTTTTTCCCATATTTTCTTACGCTCGCTATTAGTTTCTTAATATCTGGACGTTCTTTTTTTCCCGCGAGACTGGTTGAAAACTCAGCTATTCTAGGTAAATATTTAGCAAAAATGCTTATTCTTTTTCTTTCTAGATTAACATGCTCTCGTTTGGACATGAAATGACGGATATTCCTGCTGATTTCTCTTAATGCGTTTGCTACTTCTCGTCTAACTTCTGGTCTGTCTGAGATAAACTCTTTTCCTACGGTTTTATATGGTACTTTAGTACTGCAGATGTGAACCATTATTGCAATTGGCATATCCGGAGAAACCTTGTAACGGCGCCAGTTAATAGCATTTATAACCTTGTAAGATACATCACTTGCTTCATCATAGAGTAGTGGAATTTTATTTGCGAACCGGTAGATCTTAAAAGAGTTACGTTTGGGAATTTCACCACCATAAGCAATTCCTATTTCAATAATGAAAGGATGACCAGCATAAGTTGAAGGTTTACGTTGATTAACTACTATATATTCTGGTTTTAATTCCTTCATTATACCTGCTTTTAGAAGATCTTGACCTAAGGGGGATAAACAACTAGCATCAGGTGGTCGAAATTCTTTAAACTTCTTAAGATTCTGCATAAGGATAACAATTTCTTCGTGTGATAATTTTTTTGGATTTTTAAGGTAGCCAAGATCAGCTTCTTTTTTGCATTTGGTAGCGCAGTATAGTTGACCATCTTTCGATTTTATCTCTTCTGGTGAAAGTTTTGTGTATTTTTTACAAAGAATTGGGCTAAGTTTAGCTTCTTTTTTACATTTGGAACAATTTAGTTGACCATTGTCCCATCCTATCTCTTGTGGTGAAAGTTTATTGTGTTTTTTACAAACCGAATTAACTAAACCGCTGAATATCAAGAATTTTTTTGCTGTTATATCACCAACTCTGTGAAAGTGGTTTTTTAGAAATTCAAGCAGGTTTTTTTGTTTAGTAACATAAATTAATCTTTGAAGAAGTTCAACATCAACACCATAGGGGTGCGGCAATGTTTCTTTTGGAGGTTCAGGCATTTCCATTGTAGCCCTAGTAAATCTGTATAATCTTCCTTTTGGATCAACAAAAGTGAGGTTTGCATAAGGATTAACCATAGCAGTTTGTTTGAAATATTCTAAGATTTTAGGCCTGGCTCTTAAATAATCACCCTCAATGGCGAACTCGACTATGGTTCCACGCCATTTTTCCTTATTTATTGATACTTTCCTATCCATTATTATGGGACGGTTTCGTTGGATGTCAATCATTAATTTAAATGAGTAGATCTTCGCTTGACCAGTGCTTGAGATAATAGTTGCAGGTTTATGGGTCATAATTTGACCATATAGAACAGCCATTTTTCCTCCCAGTCCGAAGGTGCCTCTCATTTGTTTAAGTTTGTACTTTGAACCATAGAGCACTTGTCCAAAAGCTGAAGGAATAAATCTTGGTTGTATTCCAGAACCATTATCCTCTACTCGCAATCTGAAAACTTGTTCGTTTATATCCTCTTTTCCCTCAGGAGAAAATTCGTTTATATCCTCTTTTCCCTCAGGAGAAAGTCTAACGTATATGTCTGGAGGGATCTTTAAACTTTCAGCAGCATCAAGAGAATTCTCTACAAGTTCTCTTATTGCCGCGAAAATCGCTCTTGAAGGATTAGTAAATCCTGCAATGTCACGATTTCGGTAGAAGAAATCAGATGCACTTATTTCTTGGAAAGATGATTGCGCCATTTAACCTCCACCAATACTAAAGTCTCTCATTTTTGATTTGCCTACGATATGTTTTCGGTCATTTTTTAAGTTAACTACGTCATAGAAGGGTTTTTTTCCTTTTTTCTGCCCAAATCTCTTTGTTTTCAGGCTCTTTTATACAGTTTTAGTTTTTGTCTCTATTTTTCACTTACGCTTGTATAATAGTATTCTCCAATTTCTTTTTGAAAATTATCCAATTTTGAGTTTTCTTTGTTAACTCTGGGTCGTCTAGTGGTTGCGTCTCTGCGAAAAGTAATACCCATATCTTTTAAGAAACTATTCATTCCAGCTCTTAATGTACAGGGTGGATTAGCTACACCTTTTACACCTGGATTTCCACTAAATACCATAATTCGATCTGCAATGAAATCTTGTGTTACCACATCATGTTCGACAACAAATGCAGGTATGCTATGTGCTTCTACTACTCTTCTTATGGTTTTTGCAGTGTTTAATCTCTCTTCAACATCGAGATAAGCGCTTGGTTCATCTAATAAGAATAAGTCTGTTTTTTGTGATAAACAAGCGGAAATAGCAACTTTTTGCAGTTCTCCTCCACTAAGTTCTTTGACTTTTCTATCAAAGAGTAAGTTTATTTTTAAGGGTTGGATAATTTCTGTTTTATACCAACTTGACATGAACGTTTTTTTAGCTAAGTTCATAAGCAGTTCCTGAACTGTACCGTCATAGTCAGCTGCAATATATTGGGGTTTGTAACTAACAGTTAATTCTGAAAATTTATTTTTATTTTTTACTTTTTCCAATCCAGCTATGATCTTAACAAAAGTTGTTTTTCCGATTCCGTTCGGTCCAAGGATTCCAATTATCTCGCCTTTTCTTATCTTTCCTGATTTTGCACAAAGTTTGAATCCTTTAAAACTCTTTTCAAAAGTATCCCATTCTAGGAGTATTTCTCCTGTGTTTTCTTTTGAGGTAGGTGGTTTAGGATGAAATATTATTGGTTCCTTTCTAAATAAAATATTTTCATCAGGAATGTAACCTTGTAAATATATGTTAATTCCAGCTCTTACTCCGTGAACATGTGAAACAACTCCGTAGACGCTTGGTTCACCATAAAAAACACATATTTGATCTGAAAGATAATCTATAATCGCTAAGTCATGCTCAGCAATTATTATTATTTTTTGCTGCTCTTTTAGTGTACGTATGGCTTTGGCTACTTGCAATCTTTGTTTAACATCAAGATAGCTTGACGGTTCATCAAAAAGGTATACATCAGCTTCTCGGCTCAATGCCGCAGCAACAGCTACTCTTTGAAGCTCTCCTCCACTAAGAATATCTAAAGATCGGGTCCAAATTTTTTCAAGTTCGAGATCTTTCTTGAGATCCTTTAGTATGTTTCTTTCATCTGTTTTTTCTAAAAGATCTTGGACTTTTCCAGAAATAGCCTGTGGAATTTTATCGACATATTGAGGTTTATGTGTGATTTTGAGATTTTTTTTACTCATTTTCTGGAAGTAATCTTGGAGGGTTGATCCTTTATAATGTTGAATGATTTGATTCCACTCTGGAGCTTTTTCATAATCTCCGAGATTTGGCTTTATTTCACCCGATAGTACTTTTAATGTTGTGGTTTTTCCTATACCGTTTTTTCCTATTAATCCTAAAACGGTTCCGGGAGAAGGGGTGGGTAATCTAAAGAGTTTAAATGTGTTTTGTCCAAACCGGTGACTACAATCTTTTTCGAGTTCATCTGGAAGGTTTACTATTGAAATTGCTTTAAAAGGGCATTTCTTTACGCAAATTCCACAGCCACTGCACAATATTTCTGATATTACTGCTTTATTGTCCTCAATTCTTATTGCCTCTAATTTACTGCGAACCATAGGACAGATTTTAACACATATCTGACCACATTTTTTTACCTTGCATTTGTCAGCATCTAATACAGCGACTCGGGTCATCGTAAACTCATTAATCAAGTTAACATTTGAGTTATAAATATGGATCTGAATAAACAAGCAAATCCATTAGCTAAAAAATGATTAAATATTTATGAAAAAAATTTTTAAGTTAAATAATTACCATTCATCTTCTTCCCAATCTTCATCCTCCTCATCTTTCCATTCTTCTTCCTCAAACATTTATTTCACCTCCACGAATTATTCAAATGGGTCATTTTTAATTGGGTTAAGTTAAACATCATTTTGTTTCATCAAATACTTTTTTTAGCTTTTTTGAAACATTGACTTTTGTGCCATTCTTGTATAAAAAGAATTGGTTTTTATTAACAAAATAACCAAGCTTGCGTGTTATGAATACTTACGGTTTTAAAAATTATTATATAAAAACATGGTTCCCATCTATATTGTTGGTTGCTTTCTTTTTTAATTGAGATATAGTTAATAGATTTTTAATAAAATTTCTAAGAAAAGAACGTAACGAATAAATTTGTATAAATTATTTTACATTTGGGATGATGTGAGGCGACGGCTTCGAGCTAATAGCTGTGAGAAAAGCCAAAAATCTTCGCTGACCTTATCGATTATTTTATTTAATCATCATTTTCTGTTAATAATTTTTTGTTTAGAAAACAAAAATATGTCTGAAATGATAATTGTTAAGAGGGTCTTAGAATTTGATTGATGATTTTAATCTGATAATAACTACTCTTCGAGGTCTCGAGGGTCAATTGTGCTCAGAGATGGAATACCTTTTAACTGAAGAATTGGGCGCAACTGAACCTATTATTGAAAAATCTGAAATAAGAGGATTAATAGTGGCAAAAATATCTCTTGATCCTTTAAAAGTAGTGAGAAACCTGCGCGCCATAATTCATGAGTATCCTTACAAAGTTCGATATGCTCTTAGAATTATTCCAATTCAAAAAATTGTTGGTACTAACCTTGAAGAAATACGGCGAGTATCCGCGGATTTAACTAAATTAATTCCGGAAAAAAATACTTTTAGAATTACAGTAGAAAAACGTTATACGTCCATACATTCTAAAGATTTTATTGACGCAGCTGCAAGTGATATAAAAAGAAAAGTCGATCTAGTAAATCCCGATTTTATATTATTAATTGAAGTACTGGGTGAATTAACTGGTATTTCACTCATTAGACCTGATGATGTTTTATCTGTTACTCAAGAGAAAATGCTCTAAATTTATGATCTAGTTGAAAGTAAAGCCATTCTCTCTAATACGATATCTCTTATCGCATTTCTAATGTTGTCATCTTTTAATATGGCTTTGATTTCTTTTTTTGAAATATCAAATACTTTGGAGATATTTTCATGTTTTTTGTCTGAAAATTCAATTACGGATTCATCAGGCTTTTTTTCGAGGCATCTTGAGATTATTAAAAGAGCTTCATCTATTTGTTCCTCTTCATTTGCAACTATTACAATAGCAATATCTGACGAATCAGTTTTAATTCCAATTTTTTTTATTGCTTTATTTATCTGATGTTGTGCTGATGCATAAAGTAAGGTCTCCATTTCAATACTCTTGGAGATGTTTCTCCCATTCTTAAATGAAAGTTCAGCGTTTACTATTGCAAAAAATAAATGTTGCCAAGTCGCAATTACTGAAGGATCAAAAAATTGTATCCATGTTTTTTGAGGTAATTTTTCCCTTATTTTTTTAACAAACTCTTTTGAGTTACCAATATCTAAATTTCTGTAACCAGTAATCTGTACAACTTTATCTGTTTCCTTTAGGTGTTTTTTCAATAATTTCACTTGGTTATTCTTTTAATAACTTTTTAAATAATTTTTTTGTAAGATTGTCTTTTTTTGATTCTGATTCTTCGGTTTTTATCGATTTTTTCTCTTTGTTTGATAGTTTTCTAGATGTTTCTTTTATCTCCCACGGAAAAATTATCCACTTTTTTGTAGTTTTTACGTAATAATCTGGGTTAGTTTTGCTTTGGGGTTTTTTGTATATAGTTGCAATTCTTAATTCTTCAACTTCCTTTTGTAGAATGTGGTTTTTAGCTAATTGAAGGCTTTCTCCAGTGTCTGCAACGTCATCCACAAGTAGAATTTTTTTACCTTTAATTGGAATCTGGATTTTCTGTGTTAAAATTGGTTTTTTTCTTGATTTAGCAATGTCCAAGTAGAATTCTATTCTTATTGTGGCGAGATTATTAATCTCTAAGAGATCTGATAACAATCTTGCTGGAACCCAGCCTCCTCTTGTTATTGAAATTATGATGTCTGGAGTAAATTTATCTGAGAGAATTTCTTCAGATTGTTTGATAATCATTTTGTGTATTTGGTTCCAAGTCGGTGTTTCATACTCTATACTTTCTCTCATGAATAATCCTCTTTTTGATGATGATGTTTTTCTATTTGATTATTTTCTGGATTTCTTGGGATAATAATGGTAGAAATGTGCCAATGTCTGAGACTAGACCTGCTGCTTGTGTTGAACCTCTGTCAAGGAGTTTTGTTACTGATGCGGGATTGATGTCAAGACAAACTAGTTTGACCGTTGATGGCAACATGTTTCCAACTCCTATGGCGTGTAGTGTAGATGCCAGCATAAGAACCATTGTGACATCTTTTAGTTGTTCTTTATATTTTTGTTGAGCAATTACGATGTCTGTGATAACATCTGGTAGAGGCCCATCATCTCTGATTGATCCAGCTAACACAAACGGAATTCCCTTTTTTACACATTCGTAGAGTATCCCACTCTTTAAGATCCCTTTTTCTACCGCCAATTTTAGGTTTCCTGCTTTGTAGATCTCATTAATTGCTACGAGATGATTTCTACATCCTCTAATTGCTGGAGTAGCCTCCTTTAGGGAT